>OIWP01002758.1_pt1 | contig 16508 bp, 9 predicted proteins | sample 1587661 | NCBI WGS metagenome assembly OIWP01 (sample SAMEA3888899, study PRJEB22519) | human gut metagenome | biome: human gut; feature: human-associated habitat; material: faeces | place: Denmark | collected 2010 | reverse complement strand
GGGCGGATTCGGGACTTTAACCCGTTAGAAACGTGCGCCGCTAGGCGCACTTACAGAGAAACAAGCCCCGCTTTTGCGAGGCCTGCCTGTTACTGTTCTATATTGTAACACATTTTGAAAATATTTTTTCCAACCAGAAGGGGGAATTTTGTTATTATTTGCAGTTTTTGTTATTTTTTGATCTTCACTTTTCTGACAGCACTGAATTTTCCGTTTGCTTTGTTTCCTTATTATATGGTATGGCAGATGACCAGCGAATACAGCAGCCACATCTGTTGATCCCCGATCATCATCTCTGTTCTCTTGTTGCAAATCTTCTGGACAATGCGATCGAAGCATCCAGAAAAATCGAAGATCCGAAAATTGTGATTGAAATGAAAATGGTCAAGGATTATCTCTCCCTGACCATTCGAAACAAAATGGATCCTTCCATGCAAGACAAGGCACTTACCATCCGCACGACCAAGGCGGATAAAAAGCAGCATGGGCTTGGCCGTCAGATCATCGATGATATCGTCCGCCGTTACAACGGTTGCGTTCGTTTTCTTTAAACGAGGTTGGTATATCCCATCAGGGATTCATCTACCGCCTTGGCCGCTTCCCTTCCTTCGTGGATCGCCCAGACAACCAGAGACTGTCCCCGGTGCATATCACCTGCCGTAAAGACATTTTTTACGGAAGTCTGATATTTCTCTGCTTCCGTTGCCACGTTCGTACGCGGTGTCAGATCTACTTTAAAGGCATCGGTCACATATTTCTGTGAGCCAAGAAAACCGGCTGCGATCAGTACGACATCCACTTCAACCGTCCATTCGCTCCCTTCCACCGGAACCATCATCATGCGACCTGTTTTCTCATCTTTTTTGCTCTGTAATTTGACCAGCACTGCTTTTTTCAGTCTGCCTTTGTCATCGGCAATGAATTCTTTTACGGTGGTCTGATAGATACGCGGATCGTGTCCGAATACAGCAATCGCTTCCTGCTGACCATAATCAGTCTTGCAGACTCTCGGCCACTCCGGCCATGGATTGTTTGCCGCTCTCTGGTCCGGGGCTTTCGGCATCATCTCCAGCTGTACCACGGAAGATGCGCCCAGGCGGATGGCTGTTCCGACACAGTCGTTTCCGGTATCACCGCCTCCGATGACCATCACTTTCTTATTCTTGCAGGCAACAAATTTCTGATCCGCCAGATCAGAATCCAGCAGGCTCTTTGTCACACCTTTCAGGAAATCAACGGCAAAATAAATGCCTTCTGCCTCTCGTCCCGGCACTTTGATATCTCTTGGGTTTGATGCTCCGCAGCAGAGTACCACACGGTCGAAATCTTTCAGAAGTTTGGCTGCTTTGACATCCACACCGACATTGACATTGGTTTTAAAGATCACGCCTTCTTCTTCCATCAGACGGACACGGCGGTCGATCACGGATTTCTCCAGTTTCATGTTCGGAATTCCGTAGCGGAGCAGGCCGCCGATGCGGTCATTTCGCTCAAATACGGTCACCTCATGACCACGGCGGTTCAGCTGCATGGCAACGGCAAGTCCGGACGGACCGCTTCCGATCACGGCTACTTTTTTTCCGGTACGCACTTTCGGCGGCTGTGCCTTGACAAGTCCTGTTTCATAGGCACGCTCAATAATCGCACGCTCGTTCTCTTTTGTGGAGACCGGGTCTCCGTTTAAGTTGCAGGTGCAGGCTGCTTCACAGAGTGCCGGGCACACTCTGGAAGTAAATTCCGGAAAACAATGTGTTTTCATCAGACGGTTGTAAGCCTGTTCCCAGTTTCCGGTATAGACAAGATCATTCCATTCCGGGCAGAGGTTGTTCAGCGGACAGCCGGATGCCATGCCGTTTAGCATTTTTCCGTACTGGCAGAACGGCACTCCGCATGCCATACAGCGTGCTCCCTGAAGCTGCTGTTTTTCCAGCGGCAGAGGGATATGAAATTCGTTAAAATTTTTAATACGTTCAAGCGGTGCAATCTCTTCACTCACTCTTCTTTCGTACTCTAAAAATCCGGTTGGTTTTCCCATTTCTTTTCCCTCCTATCTCGCTTTATTTGCATAAAATGCTTCAATCTGTGCCTGCTCACTGCTCAAACCTTTTTCTTCCATCTGCACGATCGCCATCATCATACGGTTATAATCATGCGGGATGATTTTCTTGAATTTCGGCAAGTATTCTTCAAAATGATTCAGGATTTCTTTTCCTTTTGCAGAATTGGTGTATGCCGTATGCTCTGCGATCATATCTTTTAATTCCTGCACATCGTATTTATTGCCGAGTTTTTCAACGGAAACCATCTGCTTGTTGACTTTTGTATACAGATCGTTGTTTTCATCCAGAACATAGGCAACACCGCCGCTCATACCGGCTGCAAAGTTCTTACCGACTTTTCCGATGACAACAACACGACCGCCCGTCATATATTCACATCCGTGATCTCCGACGCCTTCTACTACAGCTTTTGCACCGGAATTTCGCACGCAGAAACGTTCTCCGGCAACACCGTTGATGTAGGCTTCTCCGCTTGTTGCACCGTACAGTGCCACGTTTCCGATAATGATGTTTTCATCTTCTTTGAATTTTACACCGGTTGGCGGATATACGATCAGCTTTCCGCCGGATAAACCTTTTCCGAAATAGTCATTGCTGTCGCCGACCAGCTCCAGTGTCAGTCCTTTCGGGATAAAAGCTCCAAAACTCTGTCCGCCTGCACCTTTACATTTTACAATGTAGGTATCAGCATCCAGTGTATCACCGTAACGTTTTGTGATCTCAGCACCAAACTGTGTGCCGAAAGCACGGTTGATGTTGGTGACATCGACTTCGATGCTCCGTTTCTGTTTTTTCTCCAGAGAAGCTTTCAGTTTCTTCATTAAAATGGTCTGATCCACCGTCTCTTCCAGTTTGAAATCATATACCTGAGAAGGATCGAATGTCACTTTCATCTCTTTGCCTGCATACGGGTTATCCAGAATGCGGCTTAAATCCACTTTCGCTGCATTTACATTTGCAGCATGTTCTTTTTTCTTCAGCAGTTCGCTGTGTCCAACCATCTCGTCTACGGTGCAGAATCCAAGTTTTGCCATGTATTCACGCAGTTCCTGTGCGATGAACCGCATGAAGTTTTCCACGTATTCCGGTTTGCCGCGGAAACGTTTTCTCAGCTCCGGATTCTGTGTTGCCACGCCGACCGGACAGGTGTCCAGGTTGCAGACACGCATCATCACACATCCCATTGTAATCAGCGGTGCAGTTGCGAAACCGAATTCTTCTGCTCCAAGCAGTGCGGCGATCGCTACGTCACGTCCGCTCATCAGTTTTCCGTCTGTCTCAATGCGGACTTTGTTTCGAAGTCCGTTCATGATCAGCGTCTGATGGGTTTCTGCAAGTCCGAGCTCCCACGGAAGTCCGGCATTGTGGATGGAACTTCTTGGTGCAGCTCCGGTACCTCCGTCATAACCGGAGATCAGCACGACCTGTGCTCCTGCTTTTGCAACACCGGCTGCAACCGTTCCGACACCTGCTTCCGATACCAGTTTTACGGAAATTCTCGCGTCTTTGTTTGCATTCTTTAGGTCGTAGATCAGCTCTGCCAGATCCTCGATTGAATAAATATCGTGATGAGGCGGCGGTGAGATCAGGCTCACACCCGGTGTGGAATGTCTGGTCTTTGCGATCCACGGATAAACTTTTCCGCCCGGCAGATGACCGCCTTCACCCGGTTTTGCTCCCTGTGCCATTTTGATCTGGATCTCCTGTGCACTGACCAGATATTTGGAGGTAACTCCAAAACGTCCGGATGCTACCTGTTTGATTGCAGAACAACGGTTCCTGTTCGGATCGGTAACGATCATACGCTCCAGATCTTCGCCTCCTTCACCGCTGTTTGACTTACCATGCAGACGGTTCATGGCGATCGCCAGTGTTTCATGTGCTTCCTGAGAAATGGAACCGTAGGACATCGCTCCGGTCTTAAATCGTTTTACAATGGATTCGACACTCTCTACTTTCTCGATCGGCACACCTTTTTCCGGATAATCAAAATCCATCAGGCTTCGCAGATAACCGGTCTCTTCTTTGTCTACCAGATTCGTGTACTGTTTGAACAGGTTGTAATCGCCTCTCCAGGTCGACTGCTGCAGCAGATGAATGGTCTGCGGATTGTAACGGTGATGTTCTCCGGCACTTCTCATTTTGTGCCGTCCGATGCTGTACAGTGTTTCATCTACATCCAGTCCCAGCGGATCAAATGCTCCGGAATGCAGTTTGTCCGTTTCTTCTGCAATATCTTTCATTGTGATACCACCGACACGGCTGACCGTATTTGTGAAATATTTATCGATCACTTCTTTATCAATGCCGATTGCCTCAAAAATCTGAGATCCCTGATAAGACTGGATTGTGGAAATACCCATTTTGGAAGCAATCTTTACGATTCCGCTAAGGACAGCCTGATTGTAATCTTCCACAGCTGCATAATAATCCTTATCCAGCATCTTGCTGTCGATCAGCTGATGGATCGTATCCAGTGCCAGATATGGGTTGATCGCACTTGCACCATAACCAAGCAGTGTAGCAAAATGATGTACTTCTCTTGGTTCGCCGGATTCCAGAACGATTGCAAGTGAAGTTCTCTTTTTCGTCTTTACAAGGTGCTGATGCACAGCGGATACTGCCAGCAGTGAAGGGATCGGCACACGGTTTTCATCAACGCCTCTGTCTGTCAGGATCAGGATGTTTGCTCCGTCTCTGTGTGCTCTGTCTACTTCGACAAACAGATAGTCAATGGCTTTTTCCAGGCTTGTGTTCTTATAATACGTGATCGGAATTTCCGCTACTTTAAAGCCTTCGACATCCAGATTTTTAATCTTCAGCATGTCGGTATTTGTCAGGATCGGATTGTTGATCTTCAGTACCTGACAGTTCTTTGCCTCTTCCTGAAGCAGATTTCCGTCCTCACCGATGTAAATGGTCGTGGATGTTACCACTTCTTCACGGATTGCATCGATCGGCGGGTTCGTCACCTGTGCAAACAGCTGTTTGAAATAATTAAACAGCGGCACATGACATTCCGATAAAACAGCCAGCGGTGTGTCAATACCCATGGAAGCGATGCCTTCTGCACCGTTCTTTGCCATATTTAAAATAGAAGTACGGTACTCTTCGTAAGTATAGCCAAAAGCTTTCTGGAGTTTTGCACGCTCCTCATCGCTGTACTCTTCCACGCGTTTATTCGGAATCTTCAGATCAGAAAGATTTACCAGGTAACGATCCAGCCACTCACCATACGGCTGCTTTTTTGCATAACTTTCTTTCAGTTCATCGTCATCGATCACTCTTCCTTTTACCGTATCCACCAGAAGCATTTTGCCCGGATGTAGTCTTTCTTTGAGCACGATCCTGGTCGGATCGATATCCAGCACACCGACCTCAGAAGAGAGGATCAGATAACCGTCATCGGTGATATAGTATCTGGAAGGACGCAGACCGTTACGGTCAAGCACGGCTCCTACCACATCTCCGTCGCTGAACAGGATCGATGCCGGTCCGTCCCACGGCTCCATCATCGTTGCATGATACTGATAAAAATCTTTTTTGCTCTGGCTCATGGTCTTGTTGTTTGCCCATGGTTCCGGGATCGTGATCATCACGGCCAGCGGCAGATCCATACCACTCATCACCATAAATTCCAGTGTGTTGTCAAGCATTGCCGAGTCAGAACCGGAAGTATTGACAACCGGCAGAACTTTGTGCAGCTCTCCTTTGAAATGCTCGGAGAACATCGTCTCTTCGCGTGCAAGCATCTTGTCGGCATTTCCACGGATCGTGTTGATCTCACCGTTGTGTACGATAAAGCGGTTCGGATGTGCTCTCTCCCAGCTCGGATTTGTGTTGGTACTGAAACGAGAGTGTACGATCGCGATCGCAGATTCATAATCTGCATCCTGCAGATCACGGAAGAAGGTACGGAGCTGTCCTACGAGGAACATACCTTTGTATACGATCGTTCTGCTTGAAAGAGAAACCACATAGGAATTGTCATTGCTCTGTTCAAACACACGTCTTACCACATAAAGTCTGCGGTCAAAATCAATACCTTTTGCCAGGTGTTTTGGTTTTGCTACAAATCCCTGCATGATACACGGCATACATTCCAGTGCTTTGTGTCCGAGAACTTCCGGAACAACCGGAACTTCCCTCCATCCCAAAAATTTAAGACCTTCTTTTTCCACAATGATCTCAAACATTTTCTTTGCCTGGTTCTTTTTCAGTTCATCCTGAGGGAAGAAGAACATACCGATTCCGTATTCCCTCTCAGAACCTAAAAAGATGCCGAGGGACTCACAGGTTTTGGAGAAGAACTTGTGTGAAATCTGAAGCATGATTCCTACACCATCACCTGTTTTTCCTTCGGCATCTTTGCCAGCTCTATGTTCTAGATTTTCTACTATCTTTAATGCATTTTCGACGGTTCCGTGGGATTTGACACCCTTAATGTTTACGACTGCTCCTATACCGCAGTTATCGTGTTCAAATTCCGGCTGATACAGCCCAGGAGTCTGAACGGCTTCGTTCAATTTTGCTGTACTCATACGTCTTTCCTTTCTTAAGTTGTAATATTCTGTTCAGATAAGCGGACTGACCAGATTGCCATGTCCTGCTGCATCCTGCTAACTTCTGTGTTCGCTAATGCAACTTTTTCTCAAATCTTGTCATTGACTATACACCCATTTTTTTCATTTGTAAAGACGTATTTTTCTTTGAATTGTCAGATTATTTGCGAATTCACTTTTAAAACTGTATTTTTTTGATTTTTTATTTATTATTTTTCTTTTGTTTCTATATTTTGCCAGTTGTGTCTATTTTGTTTCTTATGCGAATTTTAAAAATATATGCAACATTCTTCTGTGCACATCTGTAATCTGCCAAAGACTCCTGTCAGATAGAGATTGCATCCCGCCACTGATGCAAATTTGCTGTTCTCCGTCTGCAGTGTCAGGAATCACCTCATATCTGATCCGTCTAAATTGCAGTCAGTAAAACAGCCATCAGGTTGGAGACCGCATGAAACAGGACTGGCACTCTCAGATCTTCGTAGCGATGGTAAAGCAGATTCAGGATGATCCCCATCGGAAAAGCAAACAGGATCTGCAGCAGATTGCCATGATAAACTGCAAAGATCGCTGCTCCCAAAAGGACTGCTTTCTTTACGGAAACATAGCGTTCCAACTTGCGGTAAACAAGTCCACGGAAAATCAGCTCTTCTGTGACCGGCACTGCGATACCCATTCCAAGGATCTGGAACAGCATCCGGCTTGTGAGCAGGGCATCCTGTGATTCACTGGTAATCCCATAATCCGATACCAGAAACGACATCAGTGCCGAAAACAGGATATTCAGCCCGGCCGCCGCCACGATCACGATGATCCACTGGATCCAGGTTATCTTTCTTTTTTCTTTTCTCCACAAGTTCTGATCTTTCCGGTAGAGCCAGAAGAACAACGGCATTGTGATGACGGCCGCCAGCATGGTCTGAAAAGCCGCATCTCCAATGCCGAGTATTCCGGTAAGCTGCAATGCCAGAAAATGTACCAGTATCGGAAAAACAAGATCTATGATTTTATATTCCAAAGTCCATCACCTCTTAAGTTTTGAACCATCATAGCATATTTTTCCGTTCAGAACAATCTAGATCTGCACTTTTTGTCGATGCTTAACCCAATACAGCATCCCTGACAGACCAGACAGCACTATAAAAACTACTGTAACTGTCATCTGTCCCTCATCCCTGTCTTTTTCTTGTTCCTGTCTTTCCGGCTCGTTTGATAAAGAATTCGTCTCTTTCTGCAAAAAGCCGGCTTTTTTCTGCTTTTCCCCATGTGTTCCGTTTTCTGTCTGTTTCTGTGTCTCAAAGATTCTGTTCTTGTGCTTCCCTTTCTTCTCCGGCAACAGTTTTTTCCGTTCGAGTTCTTTTTCCAGCTCTTCTTTCAGAAGATACCGCACTTCTTTATTTCCGGCTGTATCAAAAACTTCCAGCTGCCATTTTTCTCCATGCCCAAAGGAGATCTCCCAGCTGCTTTCCTGATTTTTGCTCTCTTTATACAGGCTGCCATTTTTGCAGAGCCAAATTTTTGCAAAATCAACATTATCTTCGCAGATCGTCTGAACCTGAAAGCCTTTTTCTGTTGCTTTTATTGGATCGATCACACAGATCGGCGGTGTCCGGTCAATCGCAAAGTCCCGGCACAATATTTTTTCTTTTTCTGGCAGCTGATGTCCTGCTTCATCCTCCAGAAAAAGCTTCAGACTGTACCTTCCTTCTTTTTCAAAGACGGTCTCCGCCAGTTCATAATCATACTCCATAAATCCTTCCGCTGTTTGTCTGTTTCGTTTCTGATAATCTTTCCCTTCTTCCAAATTTCTTGCTTTTCCGTCAAATATGCATTGCAGTTCTTCCTTTTGCATTTTGTTGACATCCCACACCCGTAATTTTAACTTCTGGCCCTGCTGTGCTGTTTTCTGTTTCAGAAATTTTTGCATGGAAGCATCCGTCGTAAGCTTCGGACCGGAGCGGTTCACTGCAAAACAGATTTCCTGCTCTTCCTGATTCCCTGCAAGATCTTCCGCATAGATTTTCAGCCGATACCAGCCATCTTTCAGATATACATCATCGCCGCTCTCCCCTGTATTACTGCCGCTGCTTTTCTTATCTTTCAATTCTGCCTTTCCCTTTTTCCAGTTTACAGGCATGTCCAAAAGCTGTTCTTCTTTTGCGGATCTTACGGTTCTTTTGTACAGCTTTATGTAACTCTTCTTTTGATTTAAATAAAATTCTTCCAGGGAAATCTTTACTTTATAATCAGAAAGCAAGATCTGATTCTGCGGCATCCCCTGTATGACAATCTCCGGTGATGTACGGTCGATCACAACTTTTCCGACCGGAAGATATCTGGCATTTCCAAAGGCATCTGTCAGTTTTACATACGGATACCAGATTCCTTTTTCCTGAATCTCAATCTGCTTTCCTTCTCTCCATTCTCCCTTCTTCTGTGTGATCTGTCCGTCATCCAGTTTTTCCCTTGCAAGATACCACTGAATCTGAACTTCTCCCTCTGTGTCATCCTGCACATTTTCTGCACTGCAAACACAGAAATCCGATGTAAAAAGCTGCTTCTGTTTCTTTCCGTTTAATCTGACTTCTGCACTCGGTGCTTCCTCATCCACTTCATATGAAATTTCTGTTTTCTTTGACCTCGCCTGCAGCTCCCCGTTTTTTTGGCGACGCTCCATCACAAAACTCCATCTTCCTTCTCCATAAAGAGGCTGTGATACGTTTGTCTGATTGTATCCGCTTCCTTTTGTCGGCTGTGCTTCCAGAATAGCACCTTTTGAGATACGATAAACCTTTCTTTTTGAATCATACACACATTTTCCATATCTTGCCCTGATTTTTATATTTTCCGGATTTGGATCTGTCTCTTTCAGAATAACATCTCCTTTTGCAGTATATCGTTTATCTTCCGGAGCATAACAATAATTGGCATTTTTGCCAGCGACTTCTTCTTTTAAAGTCAAAGCTCCCTGATATACCAGATACTGTCCATTCTGATATATCGGACTGTCTTTCTGTAAAACGTTCTCATCAATCCAGACTTTCGGCATCACAAACCCTCCCGGCGGCTGATTGCTCGCCTCTCCGTTTTTCATAAATCCACTGATCTGAATCGCATTTTTTTCATCCGAAAATCTTAAATTTTCTGTTTTGTTGTCCGCAAAATACCCTTTGTTTGCATCACTGATCGACACTTGAAGAATTTTCGGCACAATTTCCACCTTTGTCTCCAGAGCTGCCTTTCTGCACTCCAACACGTACGCATCCGCATCGGTCCCTGCAATTTCATACTCCACATCTACTCGCCAGATCCCGACATTTTTTGAAACAGCATAGCCACACACAACCAGATCGGCGGCTTCTGCGTCCGGTTTACCTCCTTCCCACTGTGCCCGCACTTCCAGATCTACTTTACGTGAATCGTCAAAGATCTTTTTTCCGTTTTTCGGATATGCCTCGTAGACGATCACTTTTTTCCTGTTTTTTACTTTTTCTCTATCGTGATCTTCTTCGCTGGTTTTCGTAACTGCTTCTCTCCTTCTTTCTGTGGCACCTGTTTCCGCTTTCACTTTCAAAATATGAAAGCAAATCATACAACAACATATTCCCATCAAAAATATCATTTTGCATATTCTGCCCTTTTGCTTACTCCATTGTTTCTTTTCGATTGCTCACACCCCGTTTCCATTCCTGTACTTCTTCCTTTGTAATCTCATTTTTCTGAAACCATTCTCTGTACAAATCCATTATCCGCTGCATTTCTTCCTCTTCTTTTTTCTGTTGTTCCATTCTTTCATTTATCGTCGCTTTCTGCGGCACCTTATCTTTTGCTACACCATCTTTTTGTGTATCATCCTTCGTTTTTATAAATTTTTCAATCCAGTTTTCTGCATATTGTTCTCCGCCATTTTCCGCATAAAAAAAGTGATAGATGACAGATAATTGCCCTGCGAAACGATGATAAGCTCTCCTGTTTTTCTGAAGATCACTTTCCGTATAGAAGAGAAGCGACATAAGTTCCTGGTGTTCCTGACGATCCATCTGTCCATCTTCCATGATACTTTCTAAAAATTGCTGATAACCTTCTTCCCGACCGGGAAATAAGAATATTGCTGATTTGTAATCTGATATGTCTTTCTGACTTAAATAAGTTTGATATAACTGTTCTCGTTTCTGCTCATCCTGAATGGAAATTTCGATGCTTCCAAGTACGGATACGGTAATGATCATCAGAGCTGAAAACAGGCTCATCCTTCTTGTAATGTGCAGATAATCTCTGAATGCTTTTTTCACTTCTGCAACATTTTGAAACCGTTCATCCGGATCCTGTCTTGTGCACTTTTCCAGAATCCGTCCAAGCGGAGAATAACTCTTTTTTCTTTTCCGCTGCTTTTTTTCTAAAATCCACTGCAATGTCCTGCCAAGAGCGTAGATATCCGTTCTCGCATCAAGACTCCTCTGCTGCTCCTGTTCCGGTGCCATAAATCCTCTGGTACCCATAATGCAAAAATCGTCGTTCTGGAAACCCGCCCCGTCCGGATCAATGAGTTTTAATCTTCCCTCTTTTGTCAGAACCACATTGGAAGGTTTTAAATCCTGATAAAGAATCGCCGGCTGTGACATATGAAGGCAGTACAGTGCATCGCACAGCTCTATCCCCCATTTCGCTGCTTTTCTCCCGGAAATTCTTTTTTTCTTTTCTCCTGTCGTAAGGATATGCTCTTTCAGGCTCTCTCCTTCAAGATACTCCATAATAAAACAGCACATCTCCTGCTCCTGTAAAAGATCATAAATTTTCACAAGTCCGGAATGCTCCATACTTGCCCATGCCCGTAGAAGAGCTACTTTCTGTGAAGCTGCATCGATGGCTTTTGCCGCCCGCAAAGCACCGGTTGCCTGGTGAAACACAAGCCATACTGCTCCTGTCCTCCCCTGTCCTATCCTGCGGATCAGAAAATAACCATGGTGATTCAACAGATGTTCCATTTGCTTTTTGCACTGCACCTGCTCCTGATTTTGTTCTTTCGCCGTCATATTACTCTGATATGGCATTCTCAAATTGTCCGATATTATCTGCCATGACTGCAAATCTGAGCCATTTTTTTAAAGTTTTCGCATCTTGTTGTTTTAACTTTTCTTCCAGTTTTTCTGGTATATTGTCTTTATATTTCAGGATTTCCAGAAGAGCTTCCAGACAGCCTTCTTTTTCTCCTTCTTCATACGCTTCTTCTCTCTGTACGGCAATATCCATCTCATAATCGTATTCTGCTATCAACATATTGATGACCTCACTTCCCTTTTTGCGAAGATATCCTGCCAGGATGCCTTTTTCGATACACTCCTGAATAGCATAGCGATATGCTTCTTTTGTCCCTGCATCCTGATACTTTCTTACAGTATCAATAAACAGACCATATTCCTTTAGCACATCACACTTATCCAAAATTTCATGCTTTGCACTCGGATTAATATTAATCACTCTGACTTTCAATTCAAGCATAGGATTCCCATCCTGCATAAGATAAACATCTGACAGTTTTAATTCTGATTCGTTCTCTAACTTTTCTGTTCCATTATAAAAAGTGTAAAACTCCGGCATTGGAAGTTTTACCATTCCTTTTCTGTAGCGTTCTCTTACCGGTACAAGTTGCTCATATGTCCTGCCAATATACAGAAGACTCCTGAGCGGCATATTCCGGTTGATCGTTGACTGATGTTCTGTCAAAACAAGTACTTTTCCATTTACACCAAAAGAAATATCATTCTGAAAATTTAAATACAGTGCATTTTCTACACGCATTTTCTGAATGACAGTTCCTTCCGGCAATGGTTCTTCATGCAGTGCATTATATAATGCAATATCATTTTCTTCTGCATTTTCATCATTATAAAACAAATCTACCAGTATACTGTTCTTAATTTCTCTGTTTTCTTTTGCTTTATAAGATACCTTCTCTGGCATATCATGAATAGCTACATCTGCGTATACAATCTGCTTTTGATTCTTTTGTTTTTGCATAAGACTGCCCCTTTCTTTTGTTTGTACGAAGCAGTCTGTCCGAATTCAGTATACACAAACCCAAGCAGTTTTTTCAAGCCGCTTCGCACAGGTTCCTTATTTTCTTTTCTCATTGGATTTTCCTGCCGAACGGCATTGAAAAACAGATTTTTCTTTGATATGTTGCTATTATAATGTAAAAGTGATATAATGTCAACAATAAGTTTTTATGTATGCAAATTATACTCCGTCAGCTGCCAGCTCCAATCGAAACTGCAGATCTTCTGTCCATTCTTTCCATTTTGGGGGGACTGTGATTTTTGCCTGAAAATATACTTTTTTTCCTTCACAAAGTTTTTCTGCACAGTAAAAATAGCCATCTTTTTCGCAATAGAACCAGTTTTCATCCATCTGAATGTTTTCTAACAGATCTCTCTGCTGCGGTGCCATGATCCCATCTGCCAGTACTTTGACCCGCACCTGCACCTTCGCTTCACTTTTTTCAACGGTGACCCAGGCAGATTTTTCTATTTGCTCTCCCGGTTTTACTTCGATATTCTCCGTCTGTTCTTCCTCTTCTTCCAGTAAAATATGTACCGACCCGTTCATTGTGATATGACGGCTCCTGGCTCCTGCCACGTATCCGAAAAGCAAAATGCCTGCGGATAACACTCCCCACAATGCAGCCAAAAATCTATACATTTTTTTCTTCTTATCTGCTGACGGTTCTTTTCGATGATACCGCCCTGTTCTTCGTTTTGAATACAAGATCCTTTCTTTCAAAATCATAGCATGTTTCCTTTCCCGACATGTTTCCTTTCCATGCCTGTCCTGTTTTACATCCTATGCTTTCAAAAAAGACTGCATACTTCTTTTTTGTTTTTTTGCCGATCTTTCGAACGCAGAAAACTGCAAAAAAAGAGACACCATGACGCTTTTCGCCACAGTGTCTGATTTTTATCTTATCTCCGACTAAGATAAAGGCTCTGCGAGTTCCGTGTTTTACACTTCCTACATTCTCTCCGGTGATGTGAATCCAAGTACATGGATGCAGCTCTCAAGCACATCTCTTGTCAGCATCAGAAGTGCCAGGTAACCTTTTTTCTTTTCTTCGTTCTCTTCGCTTAAGATCTTGACTTCATGATAGAAATGATTGAAGTCATTTGCCAGCTCATAAATATAGGCACAGATTTTATGCGGTGCCAGTTCTTCAAAAGCATTTTCCATAACTGCATTGAATTTGGACAATGCCAGCATCAGAGCTTTCTCGCTCTCACTGTTTGGTGTCTGGATGGTGATTCCTTCCAGAGAACCGCCTTCTGCCTGATAACGTGCCAGGATGGATTTGATACGCACGATCGTATACAGAATGTATGGACCGGTATTTCCTTCAAAGGAAGTGAAGCGGTCTACGTCAAAGACATAGTCTTTGGATGCCTGGTTGGAAAGGTCTCCGTATTTGATTGCGGAAAGTCCGACGATCTGTGCAGTCTTTCTTGCTTCTTCCGGATCGGTCTCGTGGTTTTCCATGATCTTGCGATACATTTCTTCGTTGATCTCTTTGATCAGATTTTCCAGACGCATAACGCCGCCGTCACGTGTCTTGAACGGCTTTCCGTCTTTACCGTTCATCGTGCCGAAGCCAAGGAAGGTAAGTCTGGTATCATCCTCTACCAGTTTTGCCTTCTTTGCACAGCGGAAACACTGGATAAAGTGCAGTTCCTGACGTTTATCTACCACGTAGAGGATCTCATCCGGATGATACAGTTTCATTCGCTCGATGATCGTCGCAAGGTCTGTCGTATTATAGAGGGAAGCCCCGTCAGATTTCAGGATCATGCACGGCGGGATTTCCTTGGTGTCAGACTCTTCTTTGACATCTACTACAAGTGCTCCGTCATCGATATAGGCATAACCGTTATCTTTGAGGTATTTTACCATATCCGGGATGTACGGCTGTGCATCGGACTCGCCTTTCCAGAGATCAAAAGATACATCCAGACGTTCGTAATTCTTCTTCAAGTCTGTTACGGATACATTCAGGATGTGTTTTAAGATACCCTGATATCCTCTGTGACCGTGCTGAAGCTGATAGGTTGCCTGCATGGCAGCTTCTTTGTAGGCTTCATCTTCTTTGGATTTTCCGCTTGCAGTCGGGTAGATTTCTTCCAGCTCGCTGATCGTAAATGGCGGCTCTTCCGGATATTCTCCGGTATAACTCTCATCAAAATAAACCAGATCCGGTTTTCTCTCACGCAGCTCTGTGATGATCAGTCCCATCTGCAGACCCCAGTCTCCAAGATGTACATCCCCGATCATCTCATGGCCCATAAAACGTCCGAGACGTTTGATGCTCTCACCGATGATCGCAGAACGCAGATGTCCGACATGCAGCGGTTTTGCCACGTTTGGTCCGCCGTAGTCCAGGATGATCTTCTTTGGATGCTCTGCTTTTTCTACGGAAAGATTTTCATCTGCCTGCATCTGTTTTAAATACTCTGCCAGATAATCTCCGGAAAGCTTCAGGTTGATAAAGCCCGGACTGACTGCCTGTACTTCCTGGAAAATACCGTTTTCCTTCAGTTTTGCCACAACATCATTTGCGATCATGATCGGAGCTTTTTTGTAGGTTTTTGCTGCTGCCAGTGCACCATTACACTGATATTCACATAAATCAGGACGGTTGGAAAGCGTCACTTTTGCAAAATCGGCACTGTAGCCGGCTTCTTCAAACGCTTTGACAACCTCTTCTGAAATCAGATCCAATATTTTTTTCATATGGTTTTCCTTTCCTCTAAACTGTTTATTTTCCGGTATCCTGCCGGAAACCCTGTTTTTTATTATAATGTTTCGCTTTCTTTTTGTAAAGGAGAATATAAGACCTTCTCAAGGGTAAGTCCCTTTGCCGGTGCCGTAAATCCTGCCTTTTCGCGGTCTCTGACTTCCAGCAGTTCTGCCACGGAGGAAAGACTTCTCTTTTTCATTCCAACTTCCAGAAGTGTTCCGGTAAGAATCCGGATCATATGATGCAGAAACCCATTTCCGGTGTATGTGATCACGATTTCCCCTTCTTTTTCTTTCAGATCAATGCTGTAGATCGTCCGCACCGTTGATTTTTTCATCCTCCTGTTGGCACAGAAGCTCTTAAAATCATGTGTCCCGGTAAGGATCTCTGCCGCCCGGCACATAAGCTCCATATCCGGCTTTTCTCCGAAATCATAGATATAACGCCTCTCAAATACCTTTTTGACTTCTCCGGTGGCGATCCGGTAAACATAAATCTTCCCGGTGGCATTCAGTCTGCTGTGAAAACGCTCTGGAACTTCTGTCACTTCGGATACGGCAATATCTTCCGGCAGATAACGGTTCAGATACTGTTTCACTTCCTGTGGATCGACCTGTTCCTTCAGATGTACATTTGCCACCTGCCCTTTTGCATGCACCCCCGCATCCGTGCGTCCGGCTCCCTGGATCTGCACTTCTTCCCCGCACATTTTGGACAGAACCGCTTCGATTTTTCCCTGAATGGTGGATTCGGTACGCTCCTGTCTCTGCCATCCTTCGTAGCGTGTTCCATCATATTGAACTAATATCTTATAATTCACCGTCACACTCTCCTTTCTTTTTCCGTCTTTTTCGTTCTTTTTCTATCTTTTTTATGCATAATGCTTCAAACTCATCATCATTTTTCTTTCACTTTCGTTCTTAAACAGTCAATCAGTCCAATTCGGTCACTGTTTTTTCTGTATTTCGTCCAATTCTTTCACAAACGTTCAAAATCTATTCACGATTTCTTCACAATCACAACACATGGATTTCATATTTTCATTTTATTATCTATAAATGAGCAAATATCGAATTTTGCACAAACTTATCCCACAAACTTAAA
>OIWP01002756.1_pt1 | contig 16516 bp, 7 predicted proteins | sample 1587661 | NCBI WGS metagenome assembly OIWP01 (sample SAMEA3888899, study PRJEB22519) | human gut metagenome | biome: human gut; feature: human-associated habitat; material: faeces | place: Denmark | collected 2010 | reverse complement strand
TCCGGAGTACCAACCTTTACCATCTGTTTGACGATTACGATAATCATTCACTTTCCCATTTGCGTCAGTGATAATCTTGCCATCGGCAAACTTTGTACCTTCGGAAGTACGGAAAGCAATTTCACACAAACCGTCACCATCAAAATCATACAAGATATAAGAAGTATAATGTGATCCGGAACGGATGTTAATTCCCAAATCAATCCTCCACAAGAAAGTCCCGTCCATTTTATATGCTTCCAACAGAGTAGTACCATTAAACCAAACTCCCATATTCGCTCCGTCGTATGGTTCTCTCTTCACCACAATCTCTAATTCACCGTCACCGTCCAAGTCACCTAGCTGAATGTCATCAGGAGAATATGTAATCGATGCATCGGGTACATTCATGTTTAATCTAATTTCATGATAAAACTTTTCTGCCATTTCAGAGGTAAAGGTATAATCGCAAAGCGTTTCAGCCTGATTGGCAAGAGTGACCCGGTATACATTCGTTTTTGATACATCAATATCCGCATCCACCCAAGAAGTAGTATTCGAAATAGGTTTCTCATTCAATTTCACTTCCGTCTCACCGTCTACTGATTTATAAATATCAAAAGCAACATTAGACGGATCAGTCTTCAATAATCTCCAGCTAATCAATGCGGATGCAATCCCTGATGCGTTATTGGGATCAGAAGCCGAAATAGGATCATAACTCACCCACATGGCGCGGCTACCCGTTATGACTTCGGTCGGCAGAGGAGGCAATTCTTCTGTTTGATTGCCATTGTTCACTTCAACGACGGGGTCATTATCTGAGCAAGCAACTATAGCCAGCAAATAAAACAGCCCCAATATTATATAATGTATCTTCATTTCTTTCGTTTTTTATTCTATAAACATCCGTTCTATGCAAGAATATCCTATTTCTATTCATCAGTATTCCGGTTAAGTTACCAACCCGGATTCTGCTCCAAATTAGGATTTTTCGATTTTTCACTCTGAGGAATCGGGAAGAAATACATCTTATCATCCCAACTTCTTTCTTTTACCTTACGCTCATACGTATAAGTATCATCCCCATTTTTCGTAATTTTCATTTCAACAATGTTTTTGAAATGTTTGTCCCCCTCCTTCCAACGACGTACATCCCAAAAACGATGTCCTTCAAAAGCCAATTCTACCATACGTTCATTCTGATATTTCTTCCAGAAAGCATCATTGGTCATCCCTTGAGGGAATCCGGGCATTCCGGCACGTGTACGAACTACTTTGATAGCATCTACAGCCGAAGTTGTAAATTCACTGTCCGTTGCATACGGACTACCCAGATACTTATATACAGCTTCCGCATAATTCAAATAGAACTCTCCAAAACGGAACGTAATCCATGAATGATAGGTCTTTGAAGCTGTACCGGCACGCAAATCTACTGCCGTCTGACAATACTTCTTCAGATAATAACCTGTCGGAGTTCCGCCACTCAAAGGTTCCGCATTTAATCCGCCCTGATAGGTTTGCAGAGGAACAGTATTCCAGTTAGGCCACTTTTCGTCCCCATTCTTGGCAATAGTCAGATAGAAACGAGGGTCGCGGTTGGTATAATAAGGATTAGTAGGATCGTAGTTATCCAACTCGTCCGGGCGCAACCCTGTATCCTTCATCTCATACGCATCCACCAGTGTCTGTGTGGGACAGTTTCCACCTTTACAATTTTCCAACCCTACCGGGAAGTTATATCCCTCAAAAGAATTAGTGGTAGTAGTGGCACGACGGAGAAAAATCAATTCATTAGTAGCGTCATTGTAATTATCCTTACTCCAAAGTGATGAATAATCCTCCACTAAGAGTTTTGCCTTTTCAGCAAATCCATTACTGTCATCTAAAATTTCCTTATTGGCTTTAGCTGCACGATACCACAGTTCTCTATTATCAGTCGGATTAAATAAAGGACTTGCCGCATACAATGCTGCACGAGCTTTCAAGGCCAATACCGTTTTACGGTTGGCACGTCCTGTTTCCGCCGGACTACTAGGCAATGCCATATCTCCCAGTTTACTGTAATCGACAATAATCTTATCCTTTATATCATCACATTCGGCTATGATATAATCAAAAATCTCCTGTGCCGGCCTGCGCGACAATGTATTCGATTCTTCGGCTGTTAATATATGGTCGCTAAACGGCACATCTCCATATTGCCGTACCAAGTTAAAGTAGAAATATGCACGAAGGAAACGTACCTCATACTGGTAATTGGTATAGCGGAACATCTGTTGTGCATAATCACTGTTCAAAGCCAACTCGGGAAATGTCAGTCCGGTAAACTTCTCCAGATATAAATTACAATTGGCTATCCCTTCATAACAGGACGTCCACATACTACTTTTAGCATTTGACGGACTCCAAGAACCATTGTAAAAGTCTTCAATCTGATTTCCCGAATAAGCATATTCAGCCTCATCAGTAGCAGAACCAAGAATTGCCCCGCTATAGTTTCCAAAGTCCACATCCATGGACAAATAGATATTTGTTATCAGCCCTCCTACATTACCGAAGTTGAGCTTCACAAAATCCTCATCATAGTTATTGTACTCATGATATTCCATCTTATCTGAGCAGGAACCGAGTGTGACTACACACATCATTCCGTAGATAATGTTTTTCAGTTTCATTCTTTCGCTTTGTTTTTATGATTAAAAACCAATCGTAACACCGACTACTACACTCTTATTCAGCGGAGTCGCTACACCATAACATTCCGGATCTGCCACATCAATGTGATCTGAACAGAACAAGTCTGTTCCTCTAACATATAACTTGGCACTCCCCAATATCTTAGTCTTCTTCATCAATTCTTTCGGGAATCTGTAATACACCTCCGCATTACGCAACTTCAAGAATGACCGGTCTGCCAACCAAACCGTATTAGCCTGATAGTTATTGGCATTACTCTGTGAACTCAAACGAGGATATTTGGCATTTTGATTTTCCGGTGTCCAACGATTCTCATAATAATGAGTAGAAAGTGTCGTATTATTTATCAACGGCCAAAACATACTCTTCGTATTCAAGACAGCAGAATAGTTACCTGTTCCCTGAAACATTACATCTACCCCAATCCCTTTCCATTCGGCTCCCAAATGGAAAGAATAATAAATTTCCGGAGCCGTCGTACTATAACCGATAGCTGTTTTATCATTGGCATCAATGATTCCGTCTCCATTCACATCTTTATATTTTATGTCTCCCGGCACTACCGTACTAAAGTTTTGCGGAAGGCTGTTTGCTATATCTTCTTTATCTTTGAAGAAACCTTCAGCTACCATTCCATATACTTGTCCCAACCGATTTCCTGTTTGCACAAGATTCTTATACAAACGCGGTTCTTCCAGTTGTTCCTTAATTTCATTCTTATTCCAAGCAAAATTACCGCCAAGGTTGAACACTACATCTCCTAACCGTTTCGTATAGTTAAGTCCTAGTTCCACGCCATAGCTATCAACGATTCCGGCATTCTCGAACGGAGCATCTACGCCCAACACATCGGTATATTTTCCTTCGGAAGAGACCCAAATATCTTTTCTCCGTTGGTAATAGCCTTCTGCCGTCACGTCCAGTCCATTGAACAACACGGCATCAACACCAACATTGTATTTATACGCTTTCTCATGTGTCGAATTAGCAGTTGCCAGGCGCCCGATAATAGTACTTCCGAATTCAGAGTCGTAACTACTGTTAAACTTATATTGCGTACCGGTAGTCGTATAAATCTGATCCCAATAGTCATATACGGTAGTACTTCCGTCTTTAGGCAGATAATCAACATTGATCACTCCAAACGAAGCGCGCAATTTCAGGAAGTTCACCCAAGACACATCTTTCAACCATTTTTCTTCCGAAAGCACCCAAGCAGCAGAAATGGTAGGCGAGAAAGCCCATTTATGCCCCGGTGCCAATAAACTGGAGGCCGAGCCAACCAATGCCAGATCCAAATAATAGCGATTAGAGAAACCTACATGATTATACCAGGATACATTTTGCCGATAAATAGTAGTGTTCAATCCGTATGAATCACGATACTCATAATCCCATTTGAATTGAGAATACACATCCCACTTCCGAAACGAGCGATTGTAATCGACACTACCTGCAAAGTTAAATTGGCGCGCCCAGTTGTCAATACCTGCACCCGAACCCATTTCACTGGATTCGCCACCTGAAATGGCAGTATAAAACGGACCGTTAGTTGTCCAGCTTGTTGCATAACCGGCATACGTATAAGTCTTGCTATGGTCTTCCAGAATATTGGAATAGTTGTCATAAGCTAAACGAAAGTTTGCTCCCAATCCTTTCAGCAAACCAGATAAATCTTGTGACAAGGTAAGGTCGGCAAACAAACTGCGAGAGTGTCCTTTAGAATAAGCAGCTCCCTGCGATTGTGCGACAGGATTCGATGTTCCCGCCCAAGTAGTACTTCCTCCCCAACTGTCATCTTCCGTACGAACCGGAAAAGCTGCAGAAGGAATCGAATAAATCATATCCCATAGGTTAACCGAAGCCCCCGGAATCCGAGATTCGGACAAGGTACCGAGAAGATTCAACTTCAATTTGGTAGTGGCGGTTAAATCAATATCCAGATTTGTACGCAAATTAGCACGTGAATACATATTCTGTGTAGAATATCCGTCATTTGCATTCGGGGTTTTGATAAACCCTTTGTCTGTTAATAAATTCGCCATAGTATAGTAGCGGAACTTTGCTCCTCCCCCACGGAATTCGATCGTATATTTATTAGAAACTCCTCTGTCTTTAAAGGTTTCATCAATCCAGTTCACATTAGGATAGAGATAAGGGTACATACGGGAAGCCCCTCCACTACCTACTCCATTACGGAAAGCATCGACTTCTTCCGGAGTATACCGAGCTCCCAAACCTTCATATCCACGCGCTTCATTCACTGCAGAAGCATACGTAGCTGCATCTACAAATTCCGGACGTCGAGACTGAGTGTTAATGATATGATCATACGTAAAAGTTATCTCTTTTGTTTTGTACTTACCACGCTTTGTAGTAATCAAGATCGCACCGTTCACCCCTTTGTATCCGTACAATGCCACAGCCGCGGCATCTTTCAGGATGGAAACGGATTCTACTTCTTCTGGGCTCACCAAGCTCATGTCTCGTTCCAAACCGTCAACCAGCACAAGCGGTGTACTACTTGACAAGCTCTGCAAACCACGTACATAAAAGGTAGGATCTGCCATTAAACCTGTACTAGCTGCATTCTGCAAAGTAGTAAGACCCAATCCATATCCATATAAAGAATTGGATATATTCCGGGAAGACCGCTTATTAAACTCTTCATTATAGGTGGTAGAAACAGCTGCTGTTGATTCATGACGATTGAATGTCCGGTTAGCTCCCACATCAATAGTCTGAGCTGCATATCCCATCACAATAGTCATCGGACCATCAGTCTTTGCCACAACTGTGGTAGAGCCTTTGTCGACAGAAACGACACTCAAACGTTGTCCTTTCTCGACCGCAATCTCGAATTTACCATCTTTATCAGTTTCAACCCGGGTCTCCACTGCGCCACCTTCCACATTAACGGACGCTCCATAGACTGGGTTTCCCGATTTATCAACAACAATACCTATAATGTTGTTGTCTGTATTCTGCGCTCTGACCGGAATGCTCAAACAAACTAGTAAAGCCAGTATCAGAATCTTATTTTTTCTCATATAAATCAATATTCAAGTATTGTTTTAATCTGTTTCGTTGTCTCACATTACCAACCCGGATTCTGAATCAATCCATACCCTTTGTTAATTTCCGTTTGCGGGAATGGAGAAAGATACCATTTGGAATCAAATCCGTATGTCCACCAACGACGAACCGGTTTAGATAATTCAAACCTTTCATATTCAAATCGAGTAGGTTGCAATGCTCCTTTGTTCTTATCTCCTTCATTCCATTTTGTATTACCTGTCATGCGATTACCGGTATCATCCAAACGATAGGCAAGTAATCCATGCAGACGTTTCTCGAAACGATCGGCACGTTTGTAACGGACAAGATCAAAGTAACGGCTATCTTCAAGCCCCAATTCCCGAACACGTTCACACAGCAATTCTTCCAATAAGGCAGCTTTGTCAGAAAGTAAATTCTTATCTGTAACACACTCCGCCAAATCTTTCTTCAATCCCACGCGGGCACGTACTATATTCATTTGGTTAATAGCCCCCCGGTGATCGTTCTTAGCTTGAAGCAAAGCCTCCGCATAAGTCAAATAAATATCAGACAAGCGAAGATAAACCCAGTGCGTATACTGACGTTGGTACTCAGTTCCCAAATAATATTTCATATTTTTATAACCGGTCGCATAGTTACCAGATTCAAGTGCCGCATTTTGTCCTTCATCGTATCCTCCGACCCACAATTCATAAGGTAAACCGGACATCGTTCCGGCACTCCAGTCTAACATCTTCGGTAGTCCATTCACCATGCAATGCTCATACAGACGAGGGTCACGGGTTAATACGATTTCCGACAATAGTTGTTCTCCATTTTTAAATGTTCCGGTCAAGAACATTTCATCCAACTTACCTTCTGTTTCCGCCTTTTTCCAGTCAAACGGAGTGCCGTCGGCCCATGGGAACATCTCCACATATTCCTGTGTAGGCGGATATTCAGTACGGCAAAGTGACGGAACAGCCCAAGAATGCCACATATAAGAACTTGAATTGAAAGCGTCCGACATATTCGTGCGAACAGAATGTAAGACTTCCTTGCTGTTCTGACGAATATACCCCATACGATATGCCTGACGATACTGTTCCGGTGTTTCTTCCGAAGCCTTATTCAGGCTATACCCGCCTTGACTCTCCAGCTCTTTAAAGAATGCTTCACAAGCCTTCAAACAGTTATCCCAAAGCTCCGCACGATAGCCGCCGTACCATACCAGACGTTGCTGTTCAGCCTCTGAGTTTCCTCCTGCATATCCGTTGACATCGTTAAATAACGGAGAAGCGGCAAATTGCCAGATTTTGCATTTCAATGCCATCGCACCGGCCTTTGTCCAGTGTCCGGCCTTGCTAGCAAGATCGGCATCAGCATAAGCCCACACCAATCCGCCGGAATTGATAGCATCATCCAACATCTTTATCATGTAGTTAACAGTCTCCTCTACCGTAGCACGGGGGATTTCATAACCTGACTCCGTACCAGTGAATGAAGCATATAACAATGGAAGACCTCCATAATGACGGAACATATCAAAATAGCGTGCCGCAATCAGGCATTTAGCTTCTGCCACCAACTGAGTTTTTTCAGTGCTATCCATGCCCGGCACTCTATCTATATTTTCCATTAACAACCAGCACCAGCGCACTACTTCCCATACCATTTCCCGTGTATATGGGAAAATATTACCACGCGTGCCATAGTTGGCATTGAGAGAACCCAAATAATACTGCTGATATACAGTCGCATCACCAAAATAAAGTGACCAGCAGTCTGTTAGCGCATCCTTCTTTCCTAAATAAGGACTGGAAGAATCAGGAATATTACCGTTACTATCCGTATTATAAGGTAATCCGTAATACTGTCTACTGTAACAGGTATTCAAAAATTGGCGCGTATATTCCGCACTATTGAACACTGTGTCAATAGTAGCATTTCCGCCCGGTGCCTTATCCAAAAAAGAGTTTCCGAATTTAATTTCGTCCACACATGAAGTGGAAACCAAACAAACCGCCGCTCCCAACATCGCACCGATGAACCATTTATTTTGTAATTTCATTGTATCTTTCCTTTATCTATTTTAGAATCCTAATTTCAAGCTCAACGTATAAGTCTTGGACAATGGATAAGAAGGTGCATTAGTAGCTCTTGCCTCCGGATCACCCCACAAATAAGGTGTAATAGTCCACAAATTATATCCTGCAAAAGCCAACTGACATGTATTCAGTCCAAGTTTCTTCATTAATGGGAAGTGAAAATTGTATGCCACCTGAAGAGTTTTCAAACGCAAGTATTTGGCATCTTTCTCATATAAAGTGGAAGTAGCATAATTATTCTTTGCATTATCAATGGTAGCTCTCGGATACTCCGAAGATTGTGACGGATTTTCCGGTGTCCATGTATGATCCAGATGGTATGCCAACAATCCTCCCTGCTCGCTATTGGAAGATGAATAAAACGGTTGACGAAATACATCCGAAATCATACGACTTACATTCCAGGCCCCTGTCCATTGAGTACTTATTTCCAAATTCTTCCAACTGAATCCTAAATTAATACCTAGCATATATTCAGGATCGTCTGTAAAGCCATAGTCATAACTTGCATCATTTGCATCAATCTTACGGTCACCATTCAAGTCAACATATACTGCATCTCCATTTTGAAGAATACTCTCGTGAGTGGGGAACGGACGATTAAATGTCTGCTCATATAGCGCAGGTGTATCCTCATCATAGAAGCGCCAGAAAACATATTGACTACGCGAACCGATACGGTGTCCCTTCTGATATTGATATAAATTATTCTGCGGGGCTTCCTTCTTTTCAAGAATCTCATTCTGATTATAAGAAAGGTTAATACCCGCCCAATAACGGAAATTATCGCCAATCTTATCGTTCCATTTTAAAGAAAGTTCCCAGCCCCAACTGTCTACACTTCCTAAATTTGAATAGGGAGTAATGAACCCTAACATTCCCGGAGCTGTACCGTCACGCAAAAGGATGTCATTACGACGTTCTTTATAATATTCAAAGGTTGTTTTCAGACGGTCATCAAGGAAGTTAATATCAACACCATAGTTCCGTTTCAGAGCTTTTTCCCATGTCACAGCAGCATTATTCTTAGCTACCTCACGTGCCCCTAGACTAACAGTACCATTATCTGTACCGAATCCATATCCCCAAGCGTTAGTCGCTCCTCCACTTGCTGTTACACGATTCGCCAAATCACCTAAACCGACATTATATGGATCAGCCATATACATAAACCGCGATCCTCCAATATTATCGTTACCTACCAAACCGACACTGGCACGTAATTTCAAGAAGCTAACCACCGACTTCAAAGGACGGAAAAACTTCTCTTCACTCATCACCCAACCTATAGAACCAGCCGGGAAATAAGAAAAGCGCAAATCGGACGCAAAGTTTTCCGAACCGTTATAACCCACATTAAACTCTGCCATATAGCGGCTCTTCCAATCATAAGTGACACGTCCGACTAATCCGACATATCCATGAGGAATGTCCGAATATACTTTCGGATAATATTCTTTCTGTTGATTATATAAGAATAAAGCTGTCACTGTATGATCACCAAAAGTACGATTATAATTAAAGCTAGCTTCCATATACCAATTACGCGCTTTGCCTGTAGTATACGAATACTTCACATCTGTATTCTCTCCAAACTTACGATAAGCAATACTACCGTCATCCATCAATACAGGAGTGTATGTAGCAATAGACCCACCAGAACCTACTTTATTAACTGTAAATGAGCTGTTATAAGATCCTTTCACTTTAAAAGAAAGTCCTTTAGTCAAAAAGTCCATTTTTTGATCCAGAATCACATCTACATTCAGCGAATTGTTACTGGTTTGGCTGAATCCATTTCCATAATATCCCATACCTGTACCTCCAGTAAATGGTAATTTCAGTCCGTCTGAATAAGTCTCATCGCTCGAATTTACTAATTTTCCGTCTATGATTCCCGGACTGGAGAAAGGAGTAGCATAATACATATTTTTAATCAATCCGGAAGATCCCTGACTCGTACGCGGTTGATCTGAATTATTCACATTACCACTAATATTGAATGACAAAGTAGTCGTTTTAGTGACATCCATATCCAAGTTTGTACGATAGTTAAACCGACGGTACTGATAGCTTAAATTATAAGGAAGATCAAACTCACTAAAAAGTCCTCCTTGCGTATAAGCACCTGCAGAGATGAAATAACGTACTTTATCTGTTCCTCCCGAGATGTTCAGATTATGCTGGCTCTGAAGCGTAGAGCTTTTCATAATATAGTCAGCCCATTGTATATTTGGGAAACGAATAGGATCGGAACCATCTGCAAATTTTTGAATCACGCCATCACTAAATAAGGCAGATTTGCCATCACCGGACATCATTTGATTATGAAAACGGGCATAGTCATAGGAACTTGCCTGTTCTACCATTTTTGTAGGCATCAATACAGAAGCAGAAGTAGTAAACGAAATTTTCGCCTTTCCTTCCTTTCCTCGTTTAGTTGTAATCAAAATGACCCCATTTGCTCCACGAATACCAAATACGGCTGTTGCCGAAGCATCTTTCAAGATAGAAATGGATTCAATTTCATTCGGGTCGATATCACTCATACTTTCACGATCCACACCGTCTACCTGAATTAACGGTGAAGAATTTTCCCAAGTAGCTTTACCACGAATAAAAATTTCAGCGGCATCCGCTCCCGGCTCACCGGAATATTGTACGGTAGTCAAACCTGTCATCTGCCCTCCTAATACATTGGAAACCGAACCTACAGATACACGGGTCAATTCTTCTCCCTTCACACTAGCGATAGCTCCTGTCATGGTCACTTTCTTCTGCGTACCATAAGCTACGATTTCCACCTCTTCAAGTGCTGTCACATCCTCTACCAGAATGACTTTCATGTCATTTTTCGCTACTACTTTTTTATCGGTATAACCTATAAAAGATACTTTCAATTTCGCACCGGGACGTACATTTATTCTAAATACACCGTCAATATCGGTAATTGTACCATTAGATGTTCCTTCCGCAAGTACACTTGCTCCAATTATCGGTTCGCCTTGGCTATCTACTACTGTTCCTTTTATAGTACTTTGCTGCTGTACAACTTCGATGGCTGCCGAAGCTGTTTGCAATCCCCATGCAGGTGCAAAAGTTGCTATAGTGAAAAACAGAGCGACAGGTAAGGTTGTCCCCTTTATAAAGTTTTTCTTATTCATATATGTATATGTTCATGATATAAGTATAATTTTAACGGACTTTATATACCGTCATTATTTTAGAATGCAAGCATCATACGGAAATAACCGGCACGCGAATCACGTTCACAAATTATGTGATATCTTCCACCAGCCATACCGTGTGTCCATTGGTTGGCTGGAGAACGCTGTGTGCTACTCCAATAGTGTCCACTGTTAGTTCCTGACTCGACAGAGGTCATCTCATCACCATTTACATTCTTGAGACAACGGTTAATAACACTCAAATTCTTAGCGACTGTATCCCAACACATTATAGAGGGCAAATACCAAGGAGTCACATTTGCCGGAATAGCTTCCGCTTCACGATAAGCCTTGATATACGCATAAGCATGGTCGCAAGTAGAAGGACTACCCATACCTTCGTAACACATAGTAAGTAACTGTGTATTATTGTATCCCATTAGTGCTGGGAAAACCAATGAAGCATCATTCTTGTTAACATCCTTCTCTGTGTTACAACCTACAAACTTGTTTGCCCAATTCTCATCTGAAGTAAACCAGTCTGAATAATAACCGGACTTACTTGAATGGAACATTTTCAAAGCAACATCATTTTGTTCACTATCTTTTACCACAGAATTCTTAATAGATAGCACTATACCGTGCGTACATGCAGGGAAATCGCGACGCAAAGCATCAACTTCTGCTGAATAGAGTTCAGTATGTGTTACACTGGGTTGTGAATTTCCTACATAACATACAATACCAATCACATTCTCCGGCACCGTTTCCGCATCTACTGAAACTATTTTTCCGTCCGCACAAAAATAATCCCCTACCTGCAAAGTATGGTTAATCTTACTCTTATCTTCGATGGTATACATCTTCGCCGTTCCTCCTTCCAAAGTACCTTTAGCTTCGTATTCCATTTCACTTACTCCTGTATAAGTACCCTTTATGGAGAATTCCTTATTCGGGTTAACCAAAAAGCGGTATGTATCCGTACTTTCCTGATAATAAGGAGTTGCTTGAGTATTGTTCACTGTAAACGAACCGGCAGCCAAAGGTAACAGATAATCATCTATACCGCCATTTGTAAAGCTATAGGTCAAATTAGGCATCTTTACTACCGCAAGAGCCATCCGATGTTGCATAGTAAAAGCGATCTGCCCTTTCAAACGATCCCCCTGAACACTACCCGTACTCGTCATCAAATCATATTGTGTATAATTTCCTTCATTTTGTTCATCGCCAATTTTCCAACTGTTAACATACGTTTCAAAAGGATCTACCTTAGTAGGATCAAAAGTCACATTCGCATTATACGGATAGTACGCATAAAAAGTCATCCGCTGAAATTGTGAACCTTTGTATTCAATAGGATCCCCTCCATCAGTCAATTCCCAATAGCCATCTGTCAGTGTGAATTTCCGATTCTTGATATCCTCTACCACCGTTTCTCCTCTTACCGCAAATATACCGATAGCATCTCCGTTAGAAAATCGGGTAGTATATCCATTCTCTGTAGCACGTGTCTTACCACTTTCGTCCATAAATCCTTCATCAGACACACTAATCTGAAATCCCTGCAAAGAATCCGGGGTTTCTCCGGTCAGTTCTTCATTTTGCGAGCAAGACGCAACTACGGCTGCGCCAGCCAGAAAAAGCATTGATATATAATTATATATTTTCATAAAACTCATGTTTATATTTTTAGCATTTTTATCTATATTAGATTGGTAAACAGATCACTTCACAACAGGCTGTGGAGTTACGGTTTCTTCTGTAATATTCCAACTAGGATTGGTTATCTCTGTTCCAGTTTCAGCTATACTCGGGTCGGATGTTATAGGATCGTGGTTTTCATCCTGCCCAACACCACGTCGATGCTTTAGCTATCATGACCATTTCTGATAGCTTGGTTAATCCAGAAGAGGACACTACAGCAGAAGAACGCCAAAACACCTTCACTGATATGATGAAGGTCGGCTTGGAAACCTTAATTGCAGAGTAAATTGTAAAAGAAAATCCTGATTTCAATTCTGTCAAGTTAGCAAACTCGGCTTCATAAAGATAACCGTTCATTCTAGCTTGGATAGTTACTTTGCCTTGCACCTTCTGTGGCAGTAAAATAGCTTGTACTGTATAATTATCCTGCTCTCCTATTTTATCCCAATATATATCATCTTTGTCCGTAACAGGGTCTTCACTGACTGTTGTCTCCCCTGTTTTAGGATTAAATGTACCATTATTCTTAAGCCCAATAAGATAGCAAGTTATATCTGCTAAGTCCACACCTTCGCCAGCTTGAAACTCCAATCTAATACGACTCATCACATGATTGAATGCTAATGTCACGTTCGGGGTTTGTGATGTAGCCTTCCCTTTAGCAAAAAGAAAATCTATCTTCGCACGTTCTTCTGCTGTAGCTTGATTGTCACTGGCTGTAGTCACTTCCAATACAGGTTGTTCTTCACCTGATGTACCAGAAAATGGAGCGTATGCCACTACATCATACTCTCCGGAACCTAATACCCAAATCTCTTCTGCATTTCCTCCTTTTGCCGCAAAAAGACCATTGCCCTTGTATTTGTAATGAATATTCACTTGTTCCGTACCACAAGTGATTCCTACCGAGTCTTCTGCCTCCCAGTTTGTTTCCGTAGCTCTTGTAACAAGATTGCTAGCCTCATGATTGTTTATTACTGCACTAAAAGAAACTTTCGCTCCCGTATCACCGGTAAACTGAATATCAGTTTCTTTAATATCGTTGCTACATCCTGCTAAAAGTAGTAAGGCAACAGCAGTTGTGACATAGTTTTTTTTCATACCATGTTTTTTAAAGTTAAACATATTTTTGTTGATTAGTAAAATCGTCGTAAAGTAAAAAAGACAATGGCTGCATTCTTTTCCAACCAGCAATTGAAATAAATGAAGCATTTTTTTTGTTGTTTTCCATATCTATTAGCTACATCTGTTAAGTTAAACAAAAGTTAGATTCTCTTTTTAAAAGCAATTTTTCACACTCTACCTGTGAAAAAGTGTTGCAAACATAACGACTTAATCAAGATATAGCAATGCAGAATCGTACAAATGCATGGAAAATACCGTCTTTTGCACGATATTCCATGCTGTAGGAGCGATTTTCGATTAGTACCTAATGACTATGAACCTTTTTGTTTCTATTTTATTGTATGGAAAATAGTAATTTATAAACCTAAAAATGATATGGCGAATTTTTCAATTGTAGTTGTTCCAACTAAAAAATTATCAAATGGCAGACATCGAATAAGGATAGCCGTAGCACATCATTCTCAAACCAGATATATATCTACCCAATTTACTTTGGATTCTGCCAATCAACTAAAAAATGGTCGAGTAGTAAGGCATGAGAATGCAGCGAATATGAATGCCTGTCTTCGGAAACTAATCAATGAGTATGAAGAAATTGTTACATCGATCAGCTATTTACCAGCAATCTCATGTACCGAACTTATACGTATAATTACTTATGAACAAAAGAAAAAAGGTATAACCTTTCAAGCTGTTGCAAAAGAATACATGAATTTCATGAAAGGAGAAGAGCGGGAGAAATCTTATAAACTTTATAAGATAGCTTCCGAAAGATTAGTCAAATATATGAAAGGGGATTTTCCTTTAATTCAATTGACACCTATACATATCCAAGGATTTGCCAAAGTTCTTCACGAGGAGAATCTGGCAGATACAACTATCAGAATATATCTGACTTTAATAAAGGTGATAGTAAATTATGCCGGTAAGATGAATTATGTATCTTACTCCATTCATCCTTTTGTCCTCTTTAAGATGCCGGCAAGTAATGTGCGGGAACTTGATTTGTCAATAGATGAACTGAAGAGAATACGTGATGTCCGGCTTTTAAAGTCTTCTTTATCCATGGTGAGAGATATTTTTATGCTTACCTATTATTTAGGCGGTATCAACCTGAGAGATTTATTAGCATATGATTTTAAAAATAAGAACGATATGCGTTATGTGCGTCACAAAACACGTAATAGCAAGAAGGGAGAAAATGAAATTGTATTTACTTTGCAGCCTGAAGCAAAAGTGCTTATAGATAAATATATGTCGAGAAATGGGCATTTGCAGTTTGGTAAATATTCATCTTATAAACAAATATATAGTTTAGTCTTCCGACATATAAATAAGGTAACAGAACTTTCGGGGGTAAAGAAAAAGGTTACTTACTATTCCGCCCGAAAGACATTTGCACAACACGGATATGATTTAGGCATTCAAATTGAAAAAATAGAATACTGTATCGGACACAGTATGAAAAATAACCGTCCTATCTTTAATTATATTAAGATTATGCAAGAACATGCCGATAAGGTGTTCCGTGCCGTACTTGACCAATTGCTATAGCATAGATAGTTTTTCACTGCTATTTTTATTTCCTTCTTTTGCTAATCGATTTCATTCCGATCGCTATCTTTTTTTCGTTCCACTATAGTTATCCGCAAAGTACACTATAGTTACCCTTGCGGATAACTATAGTCAAACGCAAAGATAACTATAGTGGAACGAAGAAAGATTCGCATGCCGGATAACTCATAATAGGTAAAAAAGATATTAATGGTACTAATTGTTCAAATCCTATCCTCAATTGATTGCTATCTATATGTATCCGTTTGATTAACAGGTGGTTATGCTAAAAAGAGAATCTAACTTTTGTTTAACTTTATAATAAATATGCTATGTAAATATAGAAATACCATACAATATATCATACAACTAAACCTCTATAAAGTACTACATTACAGGAATATCCATATAAAATACAAAAAGAAACAAAGAGTCTTCATTAGAGGATAAAAAGATAAATCAACAATAAAGGATCTATAAACCAATATTTATAACTTAATAATTAAAGTATGAAAAGCAACAAAAAAGGTAATCACCTGTATGCCTATAAGGATACTATCCGACGGCTATTTCTTCTCACTTTGTTCTCCTTTTTAATAGTAGAATCCTATGCCCAAAACAAAACGATTTCGGGTACGGTTACAGATTTTACCGGAGAACCGGTTATTGGTGCCAGTGTGTTGGTTAATGGTACTACTAATGGTACAATTACTGATTTAAATGGCAAGTTTTCTCTTTCCAATGTACCAACCAAAGGTACAATCACTATCACTTATATAGGATACAAAAAGCAAGAAGTATCCGTAGCAGGAAATACTAACTTCAAGATAACTCTTCAAGAAGATACTGAAACGCTGGATGAAGTAGTAGTTGTGGGCTACGGTGTACAGAAGAAAAGCGATGTAACTGGCGCTATGGCCCGCGTAGGAGAAAAAGAATTAAAAGCAATGCCTGTAAGAAATGCATTGGAAGGAATGCAGGGCAAAACAGCAGGTGTGGATATTACATCTAGCCAACGTCCCGGAGAAGTCGGTAACATTAACATTCGTGGGCAACGCTCTATTAATGCAGAACAAGGACCACTGTATGTCGTAGACGGTATGGTAATTCAAAATGGAGGTATTGAAAACATCA
>OIWP01002747.1_pt1 | contig 16586 bp, 18 predicted proteins | sample 1587661 | NCBI WGS metagenome assembly OIWP01 (sample SAMEA3888899, study PRJEB22519) | human gut metagenome | biome: human gut; feature: human-associated habitat; material: faeces | place: Denmark | collected 2010 | reverse complement strand
AATGAAAGAAAAACGGTATAAACAAATATTATTTTCTTTGTGAGCTATGGAGATAAGACTCTTTAGAGGCTTATCGGAATGTCCAGCGAACAGAAACATAATATTTCGTTTATACCGTTTTGCTTTTCATAAACCTATAAAACCACGACTTGCGAGAGGACGCTTATATCTGCCCTTCAAGCCCTAAGAAAGCACCGCAGAATCTGCAACACTACGCAAATTAAACTCCGGTTATGCAGACAGCGCGTTTTTCTTGACTTGAGCCAAAGCCTTTGCAACAGGTGGCAGACTGATCACGATCAAAGTAGCGATCGCTTCCGGTACGATATAAGTTGCATTGTAAGTTAAAGAGTACACAATGGCAGGTGTTCCTTCCGGGGCATATGCACCGAAGAATACGACACCGGAGATCACTGCAAATACATAACGTCCAAACACGGCAACGATATAACCAATCTGCAGCCCGTGTTTTTTGTTTGCAAAAAATCCGGCGAGCCCTAAAGCACCAAATGCCAGAGGGTAGTCTAAAATCATCTGTGGAACGGTATAGAAAATTGGCTCCATAACAAACTGAACAAGACCGTAGGCAACGGCAGTCATAAGACCAACATAAGGACCGTACCAGTAACCGATCAGTGCGATAAACAACATGCTGAATAAAGTAACGGAACCGCCCATTGGCAGATTCGCAAACTTAATCATGGAGCATACTACTGCAAGCGCAATCGCAACGGCAGAGTAGACAAGCTGTTTTGTGGTGAGAATTGTTTTTTTCTCTGCATTTCTGTGGCGGATCACTGCTGCGACAACAACGAGAAGTGCGATAATGACTACTACAACTGCGATTCCAGGTGCAGTAAGACGTACAGAGCCATCATCCCAGGCTCCGATCGTGGTAGTAAAAAATTCTTTCATAAAATAAAATCCTCCTTGCGTTTCAGATCTTTTGCGCCAGGAGGAAAAAACTCTATATTCTATCGTCTGATGAGAAATATCATAAAAGCTTCCTTACGCCGGTATTATCCGGTTCAAGTAATAAGGGTTGATGAAAAATCATCTCTCAGCGTTGGAATGTCTGGCAAATGCAGCATTTTTTGCGCCCCTAGCGTTTTTGATTCTGTTATAAATACTGTTAAGGTCTATGATGCCTTAACGAGTATCAATATAGCAAGATGCAGCGGGAAAGTCAACCTGAAATTTTCATAAAAGTTCTTGAAATCACAAAGACTCACAAAGATCACAAAGATTCCAACAATTTGTGGGCAAAGCAAAAGCCGCAGAACAAAATCTGCGACTTTCTTTTCAGATATAAAGATCGATATTACTTCCAAGATATGGTGTGACGGAATTCTCCATCATCTGAACCATGCCGGCACCTAATGCCTGTGTCATATCTAAAGATTTTCCGAGCATTGCAACTCCGATATCTTCCTGTAATGTAACAGGGCTTGTGGAAGAACCGATGTCATATGCAGAAACCGTACTTAATGCTGCGTCTAAACCTGTAATATCCATAAATCCTACCTCACTTTCATTTCCAATTTTTGCATATAAAATGCAATCATTCATGACTCATTGAAGCACTTTTAATATAGCACAGATCGGTCGTTCTGTATATAGAAAAGAAAAATGTTACTGTTCACGCAGCAGTAAAACACTTGCTGTTTTGCTGCGTAAGAAAGTGATTCAGAAAAATCCTCTTGACAAATAAAACAGAAATGCATATACTTTGCCTATCGAATAGTTTGACAATCAAATAATTAGAAAGTCGAACAAAATAATATGAAAAACAACAGGCGAAAGCCGGGAAAGAATGAGGAAAAGCAAAATGTTAGAAAAGATGAAACCGATTATTGCAGAACAGTTAAATGTAAATGAGGCAGAGATTAAGCCGGAAACAAAATTCAAAGACGATCTGGGCGCAGATTCCTTAGATTTATTTGAAATGGTGATGGCTCTGGAAGAGGAGTTCGGAATCGAGATCCCATCAGAGGATCTTGAAAAGATTGTAACAGTCAACGATATTATCGGTTATCTCAAAGAAAAAGGTGTGGAAGCTTAAGACCATTTACAGATATTCAAAGAGAGGCAGGAAACAATGAAAACGAGAATTACGGATTTGCTTGGCTGTCAGTATCCTGTGATCCAGGGCGGAATGGCATGGGTTGCAGAGTATCATCTTGCAGCGGCAGTTTCAGAGGCAGGAGGAATCGGACTGATCGGTGCAGCCAGTGCTCCGCCGGAAGTAGTCAGAGAACAGATCAGAAAAACAAAAGAACTGACGGATAAACCGTTTGGAGTCAACGTGATGCTTTTGAATCCAAATGCTCCGGAAGTCGCAAAAGTGGTCGTGGAAGAGGGCGTAAAAATTGTGACGACAGGAGCCGGAAATCCGGGAAAATTCATGGAGATGTGGAAACAGGCAGGCGTCACCGTAATTCCGGTTGTAGCAAGTGTTGCCATGGCAAAAATGATGGAACGCGCAGGGGCAGATGCCGTGGTCGCAGAGGGGATGGAGTCCGGCGGACACATTGGTTCTCAGACCACGATGACGCTGGTGCCGCAGGTTGTGGATGCAGTGACCATCCCGGTCATTGCCGCCGGAGGCATTGCGGACGGCAGAGGAATGGCGGCAGCCATGATGCTGGGAGCGGAAGGTGTGCAGATGGGAACACGGTTTGTGGTCGCAAAAGAATCGATCGTACACCAGAATTATAAGGAACGCATTATCAAAGCAAAAGACATCGATTCTGAAGTGACAGGTATGAGTACCGGGCATCCGATCCGGGTACTGCGAAACCAGATGACAAGAGATTATCTGAAATTAGAAAAGGAAGGTGCCTCTTTTGAGGAGTTAGAGCAGTTGACACTCGGCTCTCTGCGTAAAGCGGTGATCGAAGGGGATGCAGTTCATGGAAGTCTGATGGCAGGACAGAGCGCCGGGCTTGTGAAAAAAGAGCAGACCTGTCAGGAGATCATAGAGGAAGTTGTCACAGATGCCAGAGCGCTGCTTGCAGGGAGAAAATGACCTGACAGGCGCAGATTTGAAGATTTGAGAAAGGTGTGGTTATCAGGATGGGAAAGACAGTATTTATGTTTCCGGGACAGGGATCCCAATATATTGGCATGGGAAAAGAATTTTACGAACAGATCCCTATTTGTAAAGAAGTGTACGATCTTGCTTCAGAGGTGACTGGATTGGATATCCCGGCACTGTGTTTTGAGGAGAACGAAAAAATAAATATCACAGAGTACACGCAGATCTGTATGCTGGCTACGGAAGCTGCAATTTATATGGCATTGGAACAGAACGGTTATCAGCCGGATGTCACAGCCGGATTGAGTCTTGGTGAGTATGGTGCGTTGATCGCATCCGGAGTCATGACTGCTGAGGAAGCATTTGAGCTTGTGCGGAAAAGAGGCATTTTTATGCAGGAAGCTGTCCCGGCCGGTGGAGCAATGGCAGCAGTGCTAGGACTGGATGCAGCGGCAATTGAGCAGATCTGCAGAGATACAGCAGAGCAGACAGGGAGCGAGGTTTCCATAGCCAATTACAACTGCCCTGGACAGATCGTCATTTCCGGTCAGGAGGAAGCAGTGCATCTGGCAGGAGAAACATGTAAGGCGTCTGGGGCAAAACGCGTTGTTCCATTGAAAGTCAGCGGTCCGTTTCATTCGAAAATGCTGCGGGGCGCAGGAGAAAAGTTAAAAGAAGAATTAAAAAAAGTAGAGATCAGTGATTCATTTGTTCCTTATATTGCAAATGTAACGGCAGACTATGTCACAAAAAAAGAGGAAGTGAAACTATTGCTTGCCAGTCAGGTATCTTCTTCTGTGCGCTGGCAGCAGACCATAGAGCGGCTGCTTGCAGATGGTGCGGATGAATTTGTAGAGATCGGACCGGGAAGAACATTGAGTGGATTTGTGAAAAAAGTGAACCGGGATGTAAAAGTGAGCAGCATTGATAAAATGGAAGATTTTATTCAGTTTATCGGAAGTCATGTGGAGGCGGGAGCATGTTAACAGATTCTTTGAAAAATAAAGTGGCACTTGTCACAGGAGCCGGCCGCGGAATCGGAAAAGAGATTGCAAAGACACTGGCATCATGTGGAGCGTTTGTCATTGTCAATTATAACAGTTCGCCGGAAGCAGCAGAACAGACTGTAAAAGAAATCATAAAACACGGTGGAATGGCAGCGCCTGTACAATGTGATGTTTCTGATTTTGATGCCTGCGGAAAAATGATGGAAATGATCATAAACAACTATGGACACCTCGATATTCTGGTCAATAATGCAGGGGTCACAAGAGATGGACTGATCATGAAAATGAGTGAGGAAGATTTTGACAGGGTACTTGATACGAATCTGAAAGGTGCATTTCATACAATCCGCCATGCTTCGCGTTATTTCCTGAAACAGAAATCCGGTAAGATCATTAATATTTCTTCTGTTTCCGGCGTCATGGGGAATGCAGGACAGGCAAATTACAGTGCAAGCAAAGCCGGAGTGATCGGTCTTACCAAAAGTGTGGCAAGGGAGCTTGCGTCGAGAGGGATCACATGCAATGCAGTGGCTCCCGGATTTATCGAAACAGAGATGACAGAAGCTATGCCGGAGGCTGCCAGGGAAGCGGTAAAAAAACAGATTCCGCTTCAGCGGACAGGGCAGGTGTCAGATGTGGCCGGTGTGGCTGCATTTTTAGCATCGGATCTGGCAGATTATATCACCGGACAGGTGATCTCCGTGGACGGCGGCATGCACATGTAAAGAATATATATCATGAGGAGAACAATATGGCAAAAAGACGCGTAGTGGTAACGGGAATGGGAGCAGTCACACCGATCGGACTGAGTGTGGATGAATTCTGGCAGAATGTAAAAGCACAGAAAACCGGGTTTTCTGAAATTACAAAATTCGACACCACTAATTATAAATGTAAGCTTGCAGCAGAAGTAAAAGAGTTTGATGCAAAAAATTATATGGATGCAAAAGAAGCAAGGCGCATGGAACTATTCAGCCAGTATGCCGTGGCGGCAGCGAAGGAGGCAATTGAGGATGCCGGGCTTGAAATGGATCAGGAAGATCCGTATATGGCAGGCTGTGCCATTGGAAGCGGCGTGGGAAGCCTTCAGGCGATCGAGCGCGAACATACAAGGCTGATAGAAAAAGGACCGGGGAGAGTGGGACCTTTATTCGTTCCCATGATGATCTCTAATATGGCAGCAGGAAATGTTTCCATTCATTTTGGATTAAAAGGAAAAAGTATCAATGTTGTGACCGCCTGTGCCACAGGAACGAATACGATCGGTGAGGCATTCCGTGCCATTCAGTATGGTGAGGCAGACATTATGGTTTCCGGGGGAACCGAGGGAAGTATCTGTCCGACCGCAATCGCTGGTTTTACGTCACTCACCGCACTCACAGCAGAAACTGATCCGGAGAGATGTTCCATTCCGTTTGATAAAGAACGCAGCGGCTTTGTCATGGGAGAGGGCGCAGCGGTGGTCGTGTTAGAGGAATTAGAGCATGCAAAACGCCGTGGCGCAAAGATATATGCAGAGGTTGTCGGTTATGGCTGTTCTTCGGATGCGTATCATATCACATCTCCGGCAGAAGATGGCAGCGGCGCAGCAAGAGCTATGTTAAATGCCGTTCAGGATGCAGGGATCACAGTGGATGAGGTCAATTACATCAATGCACATGGAACATCCACGCACCATAACGATCTCTTTGAGACGCGTGCGATCAAACTTGCATTTGGGGCGCATGCCGGTGAAATGAAGGTCAATTCCACAAAATCCATGGTCGGGCATATGCTGGGAGCTGCCGGAGCGATCGAGTTTATCACTTGTGTGAAAGAGATTGAGGAAGACTATATTCATGCCACAGTTGGCTATAAAGTGCCGGATGAGGAACTGGATCTCGATTATTGCAAAGAACCGGTTTCGATGGAGGTACAGTATGCACTGAGCAATTCCCTTGGATTTGGCGGTCATAATGCAAGTATTCTATTAAAAAAATATACCATTGTATCTGACAAAGATATCAATGGCTGCAGATAAGGAGGCAGCGATGTCAGTATTAAACATCAGTCAGATCATGGAAATCCTGCCACACAGACAGCCAATGCTGCTCATTGATTCGGTAGAAGAAATTGAGTATGGTGTCCGTGCAGTGGCGAAGAAATGCGTAAGTTTCAATGAACCTTTTTTTGCAGGACATTTTCCGGAAGAACCGGTGATGCCGGGGGTGCTGATCGTGGAGGCACTGGCGCAGACCGGTGCGGTCGCAATTCTTGGAAAAGATGAAAACCGTGGAAAAACAGCTTATTTTGCGTCCATCAATTCTGCAAAATTTAAAAGAAAAGTAGTTCCTGGAGATATTCTCACGCTGGAGACGGAAATTATAAAAGTGAAAGGACCGATCGGGGTGGGAAAAGCGACGGCAAAAGTCGGAGATGAAATTGCATGCATTGCAGAACTCACCTTTGCAGTAGAGTGACAGAATAGAAAGGCATTACATAGAAGCTGTAACAGAAAGGAAATATTATGCCAGCAATTTTGAGAAGAAGAAAGCTGATATCCATAAAACCTGAACGAAAAAATGCAGTAACTTACCGCAAAGAGGAAGTGCAGGCGGAAGTTATGACACCACCACCTGCAGCGGATCAGCAGAAAATACCGGGAAGTACAGTGGTCTGCCCCGCATGTAAGAGAGAAGTGAACAAGGCGGAAGTGGAAAAGAATAAGTATGTCTGCTATGAGTGCGGAAGCTATTTCCGCGTGCGGACTAAAAACAGGATCCGAATGGTGGCAGATGCAGGAACCTTTGAACCATGGTTTGAATATCTGGAATCAGAAAATCCACTGGATTTTCCGGAATATACCCAGAAGGTGGAGGCAGCCAGGGAAAAGACCGGACTGCATGAGGCAGTGACCATCGGACGATGCAAAATATATGGGGAAGAGACGGTTCTTGGAATCTGTGATGCCAGATTCCTGATGAGCAGCATGGGACATGTGGTCGGAGAAAAAATTGCGCTCGGTGTGGAACGGGCGACAGATTTAAAGCTTCCGGTTATTTTGTTCTGCTGCTCCGGTGGGGCGAGAATGCAGGAAGGTATTATTTCCCTGATGCAGATGGCAAAGACGTCCGCAGCTTTAAAAAGGCATTCTGATGCAGGGCTTTTGTATGTGCCGGTATTGACAGATCCGACGACAGGAGGTGTGACCGCAAGTTTTGCAATGCTTGGAGATATTATCCTGGCAGAGCCGAGCGCATTGATCGGTTTTGCAGGCCCCCGCGTGATCGAGCAGACCATCGGACAAAAACTTCCGGAGGGATTTCAACGTGCGGAATTTCAGTTAGAGCATGGATTTGTGGATGCCATTGTTGAGCGGAAAAATCTGAAAATAACCTTAAACCGTATTTTAAAAATGCATCACATCAGGGAAGGTTTTGCTGATTTTGATCCATTGCGCATGGATGATAACTACGAGCCGACAGAGTTAATGCGGGAGCGCGCGGCAAGGGCAAAAGGACTGACGCCGTGGGAAAAGGTAAAAGCCGCAAGGAAAGTAGACAGACCTTCTGCCACTGATTATATGGAAAATATTTTTGATGAATTTATGGAGTTCCATGGGGACAGATACTTTCGGGATGATCCGGCAATCGTAGGTGGAGTCGCATATCTCGACGGTCAGCCTGTGACCGTGATCGGAATCCAGAAAGGAAAAGATTTTAAGGACTGCATGAAACACAATTATGGAATGCCATCGCCGGAAGGATACCGGAAAGCGATACGTCTGATGAAACAGGCAGAAAAATTCGGACGCCCGGTGATCACATTTGTAAACACAGCGGGAGCATACTGCGGAATGGAGGCAGAGGAGCGTGGGCAGGGGGAAGCGATCGCCCGGAATCTCTATGAGATGTCAGCATTAAAAGTACCGGTTCTCTGCATCATGATCGGGGAAGGCGGAAGCGGCGGAGCGCTTGCCTTAGCAGTCGGAAATGAAGTATGGATGATGGAAAATGCAACCTATTGTGTGCTTTCGCCGGAAGGATTTGCATCCATTTTGTGGAAAGACGGAAAACGTGCAAAAGAGGCAAGTGAGATTATGAAAATCACGGCATTGGATTTAAAATCGCTGGGTGTCATTGAACAGATCATCCCGGAATATGGTGTGGCAGACGCAAAAGCCTGTGAATCAATCTCGCGCTATCTGAAAGGAAATATAAAAAAGTTTCTTGAAAAACAAAATGGCAGGACAGGAGAACAGTTTGCGTCCGAGCGCTATGCGAGATTCCGGAAATTTTAGCAAAATCACAGCGGCTATGTGCACAGAGAGTACGAATCGTTTTGTGACCGGACAGAGAAGAGAGGAATATTATGAAGGTAAAAATAACAGGAACGGGAAGCTGCCTTCCGAAGTTTCGCGTGACAAATGATGATCTTGGTCAGATCATGGAAACATCGGACGAATGGATCCGGTCGAGAACCGGGATTATTGCCAGACATATTGCGGTAGAGGAGACAACCACCGGTATGTCCACAGAGGCAGCCGGCAAGGCATTGAAAAATGCAGATATTTCAGCGGAAGATGTGGATATCATCATTGCGGCAACTGTTTCTGCAGATAAACATCTTCCGGGACTTGCCTGTGAGGTGCAGAAAAATATCGGTGCAGAAAATGCAGTTGCGTTCGACATCAATGCAGCGTGTTCCGGTTTTCTTTTTGCACTGGATACTGCGGCGCTGTATTTAGAACATGGCGGATATCAGCATGCGCTTGTGATTGGAGCGGAAACGCTGTCAAAAATGATGGACTGGACGGACCGGAGCACCTGCGTGCTTTTTGGGGACGGCGCAGGGGCAGCAGTTCTTTCAGCAAGTAAAGAAGATGGCATTTTATCCATGGTGCAGGGCTCGGATGGTTTCAGGGGCGATGTCTTAAACTGCATGGCGAGAAAAGTGAACAACCCTTATAAAAAAAGTGACACGGCACTTTCCTATGTTTCCATGAATGGGCAGGAGGTGTACAGGTTTGCAGTGAAGACTGTGCCAAAGGCGGTCACAGACGCAGTGGAACAGGCAGGCTTACATCTGGAAGAGATTGATTTATTCCTGCTGCATCAGGCAAATTACAGGATCATTGAAGCAGTTTCGAAAAGACTTGGTCAGCCTATGGAAAAATTTCCGACCAATCTGGAGGAATGCGGGAATATTTCTGCGGCAAGTGTGCCGATTTTGCTTGATAATGTCAATAATCATGGTATGATGAGGAAAGGAATGAAAATCGTGTTGGCAGGATTTGGAGCAGGCCTCACCTGGGGAGCAACGGTGATAAACTGGTAAAATCAGGCGCTGACCGCAGAAATAGGAGTAGATCGGATGACAACAGATGAAACATTAAACGAATTATTGGTCAGATTGTTTAAAGACATCATGGAGATTGAGGGAAAATGTCTTGTGACAGAAGAATTCAAAGATCTCAGTTACAATGATTTCCACGTGATCGAGGCAATCGGAGTCAATGAACCAAAAACGATGACAACGGTGGCAAAACTGATGGGTGTCACAACCGGAACGTTGACAAAGGCAATGGATGGACTGACCAGAAAAGGGTATGTTATCCGTGAGCGCAGTACGCAGGATAAACGTGTGGTATGGGTTTATCTGACAGACACCGGGAAAGCTGCTTACAAACATCATGAAGAGTTTCATCACGAGATGATCGCTCAGATCAAAAGCCAGCTTACCGAGCAGGAGACGCCGATACTGATTTATGCGCTGGCGAAACTTGCCGATTATTTTCACCTTGTATACAAGGGTGAAAAAGAATAAAGAACAGAGGTCATTGCATCGAAAAACTATTTTTTTATGCGATGACCTGTTTTATTATAAGTTGAAATGATAATAATTATAACCTGAAAATATAAAAAGTAAAATTTATTGATTTTTTTTATGCAAAATGAATAATTTGAAGTCGAATCCTGCAAAAAAATAGACTAATCATTAGAAAACTTCACTAAATTAAAGGAATAAAGAAAAAAATATTGCGTCCGCCGTCATTTTATAATAAAATGTACGTGTTGATGAGAAATCTGCAGCCGGAATCAATGCCGGAGCATTTAAAAAATGCCGGATATCTGATTTCACATGGTTGTAAATATATTTTTAAAGGAGAAAAAAAATGGGATACGTTGATGAAGTACTCGCAAAAGTAAAAGAAAAAAATGCTTCAGAACCTGAATTTTTACAGGCTGTTGAAGAGGTATTAGAGTCTTTAAGACCTGTTATTGATGCAAATGAGGAATTGTACAGAAAAAATGCAATTCTTGAGAGAATCACAGAACCAGACCGTCAGATTATGTTCCGTGTACCTTGGGTAGACGATAACGGACAGGTTCAGGTAAACAGAGGTTATCGTGTACAGTTCAACAATGCCATTGGACCATACAAGGGAGGATTAAGACTTCATCCTTCTGTAAACCTTGGAATTATCAAATTCTTAGGTTTTGAACAGATTTTCAAGAATTCCCTTACAACACTTCCAATCGGTGGTGGTAAAGGTGGTTCTGACTTTGATCCAAAGGGTAAATCTGACAGAGAGATCATGGCATTCTGCCAGAGCTTTATGACAGAACTTTCTAAATACATCGGAGCAGATGTGGACGTACCAGCAGGTGATATCGGAACTGGTGCAAGAGAGATCGGATTTATGTTTGGCCAGTTCAAGAGAATCCGTGGTTCTTTCGAAGGTGTTCTTACCGGTAAAGGACTTACATACGGTGGATCTCTTGCCCGTACACAGGCTACAGGATATGGTTTATTATACCTGACAAATGCATTGTGGAAAGATCACGGCATGAGCCTTGAAGGCAAGACTGCTGCAGTTTCCGGTTCCGGTAACGTTGCGATCTACGCAATTGAGAAAGCACAGCAGTTAGGTGTAAAAGTTGTAACATGTTCTGATTCTACAGGATGGATTTATGATCCGGAAGGAATCGATGTTGCATTATTAAAAGAAGTAAAAGAAGTAAAACGTGCACGTTTAACAGAGTACGCTGCTGCAAAACCATCTGCAGAATATCATGCAAAACAGAATGGTGAGCACGGTGTATGGCAGTACAAAGTAGATTTAGCCCTTCCATGTGCAACTCAGAATGAGTTAGACATTGAGGATGCTAAGATGTTAGTTGCAAATGGTGTTACATCTGTAACAGAGGGCGCTAACATGCCTACTACATTAGAGGCAACAAAATACTTACAGGAGAACGGCGTATTATTCGTAGGTGGTAAAGCTGCCAATGCCGGTGGTGTTGCTACATCTGCATTAGAGATGAGCCAGAACTCTGAGAGACTTCACTGGACATTCGAAGAAGTTGATGGAAAACTCAAAGGAATCATGGAGACAATCTATGCTAACATTTCTGATGCCGCTAAGAGATACAATGCAACAGTCGGCGGACAGACAGATTATGTTGCCGGTGCAAATATTGCAGGCTTTGAGAAGGTCGTGGAAGCGATGATTGCCCAGGGCGTGTGCTAATAAATTAGCAACAAATAAATAATTATTCAAAAATTGAGAACCCTACACATTGCAGGAAAACGCAAAAGTGTAGGGTTTTTGTGTTTTGCCAGATGCATGAAAATGCAGTAAAGTAAGCGGTTTATACATGAGAGAAGGAGATAAGTTACAAGTAATATACATATAATATACGCGTAGTATACAAACGGTTTTGCATAATATACAAGGATGATTCGACTAAAATGTATTTTTATAAAATAGGGAAAAAACATAGCACAGGGTAATCAATGAAATTACGATTTATTTTGAACAAGAATTTTGAAATGGAGATTGTCGGTTTATGTAAATTGTGATACACTACCGGCATGAGAAGTAATCGTGTACAGAGTGGTAGCCTCCCAGACTAGAGATCGAGGGGAGGTGGTGCTGATGGATATGTATGAAGTTTTAAGCCTGTTATTTTTAGGCGGTTCATTTCTAATCGCACTGCTTGCCTACATAGATAGGAACAACAAGCGAAAATAAATAAGCCACTCCTGTCTTGGCGGACGAGTGGCTTATTAAATAACCATTTACGAGGCTAACCACTTTGTGGGCGGTTGCTTCTCTTTATGTTTATTATAGTATGAGGTGGGTAAATTTTCAAGACATAAATTTGTGGAAGTTGGATTTAGTTTATTTCAGAGTGAGATAGTAGTATACGCGTAATATACAAAAATGTTTGAAATCCCCATGAATACTGAATACCTGTGCTGAGGCTATGCTTGCACAGGGTGTTTGCTAATCGTGAATTTCTAAGATAAAGATTATATTGAGAAGTCCTGGAAATATTGAATTTCCGGGGCTTTTCTTTATGTATTGAAATGACAAAAGAATTGTCAGAATATTCATAAATAGAAGATAATTTACGTTATTTTGAGGTCGTTATATACACGTGGTACACAAGTGATATACAGGTGGTATACACTCGTTTTTACTGATTTTGGATGATTTTTTGAAGCATTTCATCCGGTGTTTTTCAAGATGATTCAAGCTGAATATGAGTGTAATGTTAATAATAAGAAACATCATAAGTGTATCTAGCAATCAGTCTCGATTTATTGTTTTATATCTTGTTCACTTCTGTAAGAAGTTCTTCTAAAGTCTTATGGGTGTATGTTCCTTTGGTGGTGTCGTTCTTCATACTGTGTCCCATAATCAATTTGATACATACATCATTTGCTCCGGCATTGTCCATGAGTGAAGCAAAGGTGTGTCTGCCATTTGTGATTGTAGGCATTTAAGCATTGTTGCAGATCATTTGTCCTGATGGAAATAAATTTGCGGTCATGCAGCTCGCTGAAATGATGAAAAGCAATCTCATAATTTCGCCATGTGGAATCGCTAATCTGGTTCTTAAGCGATTTTCGGTATTTCTTCCATTTCTCGTACATCTCTGCAAAAGTAGGAGAGTCCGAGTATTTCATATGTTCCGGAACAACCGCACCGCTATTGTATTCAGCAAGATAGGTGTAAGCCATTTCCGGTTTGGCGAAGTAAGCCAGGTAGGTGTATTTTCGCTTGACCTTCTCGGTATCGTCTTCCACAAGTTTCGAGATACGGACAGCGTAATAAGGCTGTTCATATTTGTTAATGTAGTATTTGCGTATTTCAAAGGAATTGAAATAGTCATCAATGATTGCATTCACAAAATCATTGGTGCATTCGCAATATTGCATTAAATCTCCATTCTCATTAGGAATAAATGGGAAGTATCGGTTAAAGCGAAGTAAACGGTTTTAATGGAATTGTGTGTGCACGTGTGGTAAAATGGTGTTGTTGAAGAAAACGGCATTTATCAAATATAATACCTCTCCCAACCTATGGTTGAGTTTGATAATTCCACTTACAGTTTGTGTACAAAAACTGATAAAAATTGTAAAGTGTAGCGTGAAAGGAGGCATATTGTAATGAATCAAATTGATACAGGAAAGTTTATTGCTAGTTGCAGAAAAGAAAAAGGTCTGACACAAGCACAATTAGCAGAAAAGTTAAACATCACTGACAGAGCTGTTTCCAAATGGGAGACAGGGGGTTCACTTAGATAAAGATACCACACCATTCCCACGCTGACTTTTGCTCAACCGATACAGCCGGAGGGCTGGATAACAAGAAAAGGCGGTATGCGCCCCGTGGAGGGGTAGCGTACCGCCTTTTCTTGTGGGGGTTTCCAAAGGGGGCAACGCCCCCATTTGGCACACGACTTTGCGAAGCAAAGTGTAGTGTGTTATACGCTCTGTCGGCGTTGCCGTGAAAATGCCGTTGCCGCCGGGGAGGGCAAGGGCATTTGAAGCGGCAGGAAAACAGGGCTGTGCTTGTGTGGCGTGGAGCCGCAAGCGCAGGTCTGTTTTCATCAGCAGACAGGGCGTATATGAAAGCCCCCGTCCCTCGTCCTACGCTCCGACTTGTGGACAAAATGTCCCGAAGTTGTGGCCACACTCCCGGAAAATCAGCAAGACAACGGGCAACCGTCAAGGCTGAAATGAACGGATTTACACCCGGCCTTGACCGCCACCCGCCGTCCCGCTGAATGGGTGGACAAGGCGGCCAATCCCGCAAAGTGCTTGGCCGCTCTCTTTCTGATTTTGGAGCGTTTTTCTCTAAAAATTGAAATGGGCGGGAAGCCATTTTAGGGCTTTCCCGCCTTGATTGCCTATCAGCAAAGACAGACGGGACTGTCAACGGCGGTGCATGAAATGCGCCGTTCATCTTGACCGTTGACTGGCTCGGATGTCTTTGCTATCCATTTGTGTTATTGCTCCCAGTTGTTTTCTTGAAGTAAAGAATATAATAATGTTGAATAGCTGCTGAGTGTATTTTGGACACGTCCGCTATATTCATTTTCAATAAAATCCAAATCATCCATATCTGTATGCATTATCAATCCATTCTTTTCTGTTTCGATAGGAGAACCATTTTCCCAGTTGTTTGCTTCAAAATATATGTACGGAATTCCTATGTCATTAAACGGTGCGTGGTCGCTTCTTTTTTGACCTGTAGGATAGGGATAATCGTTATTTCCGTCTGGTGGTAATTGTATGTTCAAGCCAATTTCCTTAACAATTTCGTAGGCTTTAAATACTGCTTCGGTATTATCAACAGTGCCGTTATCATTCACCTTACCGCCATACAAATAAAGGTAATCCCCAGCGAGGACAGTATCAATGTTTATCATCAATATAATATTTTCTCTTTCCTTTTCGGAAAGTGATTCAACGTATGCCCTTGAGCCATACATTCCCGGTTCTTCTGAACCGAAAAATACATATTGAATAGTATAGTATGTTGGAGTGTTGACCATTCGCAGGGCATTTTCCAAAGCAACAGATACGCCGGAGCCATTGTCATCTACACCATGTGTTCCAGCACTATCATAATGTGCGCCAACAATAATCGTTTTTTCGCTTTCTCCTTTTTTGGTTATCAAAATATTTTGACTTGAATTACTTTTTTCACCTCCATCGAATACATTTTGTATGGCTTCATCCATCATAGGCGTGGAATCATCTATTTCAAAAGACTCTATAGCTATGTCGCTTTCCGCATATCCACCATTTAAGAGGACGGACAAAATAAATACAGCCATTTCCGTTTCTTTTTCAGTGCCAGCAACGCGCCCCGGATAGTTTGATTGAATATGTTTTAAAAAATTATATGCGGGTATTCCATAATCATTTTGTTCGGGGGTTATCGAAATTTCTTGGGAAAGTGTTAGGTCTTTGGCTTCTTCAATCAGCTCTGTTTTTTTACTACCACACCCATATAAACCCGTACATAAAAAAGCACATACTAAAAAGCATGAAAGTATCTTTTTCATAAAATCAATCTCCTTTTTTCTCATCACTATCTTTTGACATTTGCGTCATCATTTTCTTCGCCAGCTGCTGGAATAGGTCGGCAGTTTCTTCGTCCATCGGCGCAAGCTGTCCGAACTGTCCGGTTATCATTGCTGTTACATCGTCAATGGAAAGCGGGTTTTGCTTCTGCTCCGACAGTGCGTCCCGCATGGCTTGGAACATAGCGGCGGTCACAGCTTCCCCCGGCTGTTCTCCGTTATCAATGTCTTTCTTAATATCCCGCAGGATAGCAAGGAACACATTTTTGATTTTCTCAATCTCTGCTTCATGTTCCCCCATCTTCTGGGCGTTCAAAAATTGTAAATCCTGCTTTGCTTCCGCCCGGTGTTCCGGGTGTTCTTTCATCAAGTCGGACAGGGAAGCCGTTGCCATCTCGATAAGCTGGTTACGTGCCATTATCCCCTTTGCCGCCGTGTCCTGAAAATAAATCCGTATCAAATCTATCAGCTTGGGAAAATTCCTGTGTTCCAGTAAGCGATTGAGTATTTGCACATCAACAGCACCCGTCACAAGCCCCCTCACGGCTCCCTCTGACAAACCTAATTCAGAAATATCGTAACTTTTACGGACGCTCACGGTGGACAAGCCCAGTATATAGTCTGTCGATACCTTAAATTCCTTTGCCACTCCTATGAGAATATCACTGCTCTGCAAGTGCTGTTCCTCTCATAATGCAGTATGGAACATCTGCACCTATCTTAACCCCCTGTTTCATAAGCTCTTCGTTGGATAAACCAAGTTCAAAGAGTCTGTTAATTGCAAACATCGTTGACGCAGCATCTGTACTTCCACCTGCCATTCCTGCTGCTATAGGAATGAACTTGTTAAGGTCTACATCTATACCACCGCTAAATCTATACTCATCCTTCATAAGCTTGTAAGCCTTGTATATCAGATTGTTTTCATTAACAGGAAGAAACTTAAGATTAATGTTAATCCTTATCTCATCTTCAGGAATCTTTGTGATTATAAGCCTGTCATATATTCCAACAGTCTGCATAACCATTCTGACATCATGGTACCCATTCTCCCTTTTACCCAATACATCAAGACCTAGATTAATCTTGGCTCTCGCCTTAAGTCTAATTGAATCCATATCTTTTATCTCCAGTTTTTATACAAGTATTAGTGTCAAAATCACCTTTCATACTCAT
>OIWP01002738.1_pt1 | contig 16649 bp, 13 predicted proteins | sample 1587661 | NCBI WGS metagenome assembly OIWP01 (sample SAMEA3888899, study PRJEB22519) | human gut metagenome | biome: human gut; feature: human-associated habitat; material: faeces | place: Denmark | collected 2010 | reverse complement strand
ATTTTTTCAAATAAATTTCTATATTAAAAAGTGACATTTTCATAAGTTATTGACACCACGGGATTCAGGCAAACATTCAGATACAATCGAATTTTTCATTTTCACATACAGCAGATACTTTTTATTCACGAATCGGGGTGATCACAATATTTTGCGGTGCAATTTTTGTCTTTCTTGTCACAATATCCTCGATTTGAGCTCGATTCGCATCTGTAAGTTCTTCTGCTTTTACTACGATATCCGCAGAGTCTGCGTCAATACTTACAACCGCTTCCGAAAATCCTTTTGAAGCCATCATTGTCTCCACTGCCGCTTCCTGCTCTGCAATCTGAGTCATCTGTACAAGCTGTGATACCGCTTCTTGTTTTTCCGACTCACTTAAATTTGTATTATCTATAATTGCCTGAAGCGTCTCTTTATTCTGAGCTCTTACCTGCTCCCGTGTTACCTTTGCCTGTGCAACTGTCGTTTCTGCGCTTCCATTCGTCAGTACAGCTTCCCCCGGTGTTCCCTCTACATCGGAATCATTACTTGCAATCTCGTCTCCTACCGTCTCTATATCCTCTTCCGAAATATCGAGCAGCTCCTGATTTGCAAGATCTGCATTTGCTTCCTCAGCTCCCCCGTCTTTTTCATGAAATATTTTTCCGGAATAATTCAAATATCCCGCCACTGCGATCATCACCGCCAACGCAGCTATGATAATCTGATTTTTCTTAAATACTCGTTTCACTTCACAAGCCTCCTTTTTATGTATCATCCCCGTTTCATTATTTTTATCTTATGCGCTTCCACACCAAATAATGCCTGTACCGCTTCTGTAAGATTACGGGCAACAACTGCATCACCTCCTCCGTCCGCAATCACAATCACCCCTTCAACTTCCGGCGTCAGTTCTTTGCTTACATAAGGAACAGATGCTCCGTCTGCCGTCTGCTCATATACGCTGATTTTCTCCGACGTACTTTCCGAATCTTTCCGAACATTGCCGTCGGATGTCTCTTCTTGGGTCTGCGTACTTCCTGAATGATCTTTTTCAATCAATTTCTGTCCGTTTGATTTAAGCGTCACCATCACGGTTACTTTTCCTGCTCCTTTCACCTGCGACAGCACGGAAGATGTTTTTTCTTCTATGTATGTTTCATATTCTCCCGTTTGTGAATTTTTATTTTCTTTTCTTTTATTTTCATCTAATCCGCCTTTTTCCGAAGTCGGGGCAGAGGAACCGGTCGGAAGAACAATAACAAACAGCAGCGCACCAAGCAAAAACATAATGAGAAACATATTTTTCTTCGGAAACTTTTCCCCGTTTTTTAATGCCTTAATATACTCTTGAGCCTTTTTCAAATCCATCTTTTATCGACTCCTTTCCGGCATCTGTATCCGCTTTTTTTGTTCCTGTATGTTCTTCCTCTTTATTTTCTTCTATATAATTTTTCAGCATTTCCTCATAAGAGTTCCCGGCCTCTTCCAGTTCTTTTCTTTCTTTTTCATATACCTGATTACTGTAGATTGCTCCGAATGTTTCTTTCATGCCAAACACACTTAAGACCGGCATAAAAATAAGAACGATCAATACAAGACCGGAAAAAAAACGAATATATCTTTCATAATCTTTTCCCGGTACCGCATGAAGCATCGCCGTCACTACAACAAGATATACTGCTATATTTTGAATCCATTTATATACTTCTTCAAGCATTTTTGCCTCCTTTTAACGAAACAAAGCATACACATATGTATTTTCAGTCCTGCACTTTTTGTTCTTTATATAGTTATCATTTTTCATATTTCATGTAGTTACTCCGGCCACAACCGCTATTGTAAGCAAAAATAAAAATCCTACTGTAAAAATAACGGAAACTATCATTTCATACCCCTCGCTCACTCCGCGGATACAAGCGGTAATTCTTTTGTCCGAAACCGGCTGTACCGCTGCCGCCGCCATTTTATACAAAAGCGCAGACAACAACATTTGCAGAATCGGAACCGCACATATTAAAACCGCTATAAAAGCTCCTGCCATTCCGATTCCGTTTTTAATCAAAACAATCGTTCCCATTGTCACTTCCGCCATTCCTCCCATCACATTTCCTATCCACGGAAGTGCCTCTGCCGTCCTTGTAAGCGCACTTCTTTTTACCGTATCTATCGCAGGTGCCAACAGCCCTTGCACAACATTCACCCCGACAATACATGCAACGATCGTACGAAGCGTCCATGTCACCGCTTTTTTCAACAGATCGGCAAATTCAGAAAAGAGATCTTCTTCCGTTAAGTTTCCAAGCATTTGCACCATAATATAAACATTTATCACCGGGAAGAGAAACCTTACGATCACAAGCTCTGAAATATAAATCAGAAAAAGAATCAAATTATAAAAAAAGATTGAAGTCGCGCTTCCCGACGAAAACGCCACCGCAAGAAAATATCCGGGACAAAGAACTCTCATAAACGTCGTAAGAGACTCCAATTTTTCACTGATTCCATAAACCGCCGTCCGAAAAGACATCAAACAAAGCGTGATCAAAAGCATATATACAACGTAAAAACTTATTCCCGAAATCTGTCTGCTTTGAAAAGCTCCCGCAAAATTGCTGAATACAGCCGCCATAACGGCAATCAATATAATATAAACGAGAGTTTTTTTGCTGTACAAAAACTCATAGGCTATCTCGTCTCTTATGTATCCCGTAAGCAATTCTAACATTTCCCCCGGCTCTCCTGACAGAAAAGAAAATACAACTTCTTCAAAGGAAATTTTCTCTTTTGGAAACAATTCCGATAGACTTTTTTCAATTTCTTTAAAATCAAACTCTTCTTCCAATATTTTTGTTTCCGCTGTTTCTATGCTTTTTTTATCCGATTGAAAATTATCCGTTTCATCTGCCCGGACGATCCTTGTCCCGAACCCAAATACGAGAAGCGTTAAAAATAATGTAAAAAGAAATCTCCCTTTTCTTCCTTTCATGACAGAAACTCCCTGACTGTTTCAAGCAAAGCTGTCAAAACCGGCATCCCAAGCGCCAATATCGTCAGCTTTGCGAACGTTTCTATCTGTCCCGCAATCGTTTGATATCCTGCATCTTTGCAAATTCCGGAAGCAAATTCCGCAATATAAGTAATGCCGACCATCTTAAGAATTACGGAAAAATAGCTTGTTTCAAGATGAGCGTATGCTATAAGTTCTTTTACAGTACGAACGAAAATACCAAGCCTGTCTGAGATGAGCACAAATAGAACAATGCTTACCGCTACGCTTACATAAATCCCGTATTCTGCCTTGCTTCCTTTTAACTGGATCGCCAACATTGCACCGATCACTCCGATCATTCCGGCCTGTATCATGCTCATCTGCTCTCACCTCTTCCTCTTCTATTTTCTCCACATCTGACATATCTACTACGGTCGGTTCTGTCACTGCCTTCGTATCCAAGAAATCAAACATGGTCATCTGGTGTCCGGATGGTTCCACAAAAGACGGTTCTACTTCCGGTGTCGGAAATATCGTATAGGTTCCTTCTGCATACTGGTGGAGTTCCGAAAGAAGTTCTGTTTTCTGCTGATAGTTTGTCCCATACACTTCAAAATCCAATGGCAGAGCTGCCAATGCTGCATCCATCTTCTGTAACAGTTCTTCTGTCTGCTCTGGATTCTCTAATACTGCGACCATTTCTTTTCCTGGTTTTTCCCAGAAGAAGTCATCTGTAAAGGGTCTGTCTATCTCTTCCGGAAGACGGTCATAAAAGCGGAGTACCTTATTCGCCATCTGCTCTCGTTCATATTCCGGCATACGAGCATAATCTTCTGCCTGCAGGAACTGGTCATTCTTTATCAGATAAGCTACTCTGTTTGCAACTTTATTCCAAGATAATAAAATTGACGTATATGGATTCCCATAAGCACCTCTTGCAAGAAACAATCCTTTTCCATCATAGTTTGCGTGTGAATCATCGGCACCAGACAGTGCATGACTGCTTCCACCGATCCCATACTGTTCCTTGATAAAACCTGTCCTCGATCTTTCATCCTCATGCAGCAGATAAAAGGAATATGTCCTGAGTCTGCCTTCGGAATACGCCCCACCTCTGACAAGAAATGCGTCGATCTCGTCTTGTGTAATGAACATCTGCTGTTCTTTCCATGCAAATCCCTCTCTTGCCTGGTATGGGATCACTTCATCTGCAAACTTCTGGAACTGTCTGGAGATATTGACCGGATTATAATGATGGAAACGCATAAGAGAGTTGTCCGTCTCATAGGCTTCTGCCAGTGCTTCCAGTCTTTCATTCAAATCCGAAAGCCACCCTGGATCTTGCAGTTTTTCAGTAAGATAATCCGTGATTTCCGGATAAATACTACGAAGATGCGGCAGATCTGCTTCATCAAAGACAATCTCTGCCACACCTTCTGCCATATCCCCTTTCATATAAGCAAGTGCCTGTGCGTGTTCCTTCAATGCGTTGTCCCTTGCCACATCCAATACCGACTGCGGGGCATATTCTCCCTGATTTAAAAGCTGATGGATACGTCTGCTGACATCTTTCCAGGATAAAAAGGCTTTATCCAGAATCTGGTCTGCCACCGTATGCCCGACTGCGATCTGCATCCCAGTTTCATCAAACCAGACGGAATACTCCCTTCCATCCATCTGAAAACCTTTGCCGCCTTTTCTATACTCACGCTTTACAAACTCCGTGTATTCTCCCGGTGACTGTTCACTCATAAAGTTATAGATGATACGCAGCTGGCTTCCTGTCCGGTTTCCTCCCGTCCGTAAAATATCATCCACAACACTTTCCGGAATAGGAATCTCCCCGGCATAAAAAGCAGCTACTCTTTCACCAATCTGCCTTTTCTGTTCATTTGCTGTAGGATATTCGGGCAAAGATAAAGCAGAGGCAATTTCTTCCTCTGCTTTGCTCAGTCCATCTTCTCTTGTATCTTCAACTAGCTGTATACCAATTCCGTCAAGATGCTCTCTTCCGCTGTTGCCATCAGTGCGTTCATATGTGCTGTCCAGGCCATCGGGTCTGCTTCCTTGTCCGGTGCCGGATGGTTCTTCAGCAGTTTCTCCATCTGGCTGTCCATCCTCTCCTGTGCTGCCTTCTCGATCTCTGCCAGATGGCTGTTCAGCTTTCCTGTCAGGAACAGGCTCTGATACAGGCTGTTCTTGTGTTCCTTCAGGAATGTCCTCCGAAGCATCCCGTATTTCCCTATTGTCACTTCTTCCTCCTCTACGGTCAGGTTCGGAAACAGGTAATCCCCCTTGCGATGATATGTCAGTTCCATAGTCGGTTCCTCCTTCATTCTCGATATTTTCTTCTTTGTTGTTTTCTACGCCCTTATTTTCGCGTATTAACGTGTTAAAGTTATTATAATTCCTTTCATTGGAAATTTCAACCTCTTTTCTGGCTTCTTCCAGAGAAATTTTATGTACCGTCCTTCCAATGTCAATCAGAACACTCTCACTGATCTGGCTTGCTGCATTTCCAAGAAAGGTCAGTACAGACAGCCGGTTATAATCGGTAATATGCATAAAATCCTCTTCTTCCAGAAGCTCCATCGGTTCCAGACCACACCGTCTGCAAAGCATGTAATATACACTGTCCATTGCAAGCTGGCGGAAATCACTGCGGACCGTAACTTCATCCAGATCTTCCAGATACGTTCCTTCCGCTGCATATTCCAAGCCGTCCAGATATTCTTCCAGACTGTCTGCGACCATTTCCCTTGCAACCGCCATCAACGCATCCGATAAAGTCCCTGTATCTTTTTCTTCCAGACCATACGCTTCTGCCAGATGGGTAAGAATCTCTTCCTGCTGATGTTCCTGCATCTGCCACAGGTAAGGGCTTCTTCCGCCTGCCACCATGTGCGTATCTGAAATATCAAACACATACCGGAGTCTGGTATTATGACCATTCTCGTCAAGCAGGGCGATTCCCCTAGCTCCCCGGTTTACCCAGCGGAACATCTTCTCATTCCACAGTTCCAGGGACGCACAGGCGGTTGCCTGTGGATGCTGTGCGTGGATCAGTAACTGGTCTGTAAAAGGATACCGGTATAGTCTCGCTGCGGTATCCATATAACCCATCCAGTCCCTTGGCGAACTGCTCACCGATGTCGCATGTTCCTGTGCCAGTTCCCGGATGTCCTGTAATTTCGACATACTGCCTACCTCCTTGCCTTATTTCTTCTTTGGAAATTCCAGATGGAACCTTGGCTTTCCGTCCTCCAGTGTCAGTAAAAGGTCTGCGTCAAACTTTATATCTTTTTTTCTGGAATACAGCCCTTTTACATGGGTGCAGGCTTTATCAAGAAGCTCCACTGCCATCTTTTTATCCAGTGTTTTCTCCATGCTTCCTAAGAAACGGTTTTCTTTCCAAAGGGCAAAATCACACTGCCTGTTGGAGCAGTAAAAATTCTGCTTTCCTTCGTAGACATCAGAGCCGCAGACCGGACACTTACCAATCACTTCCCTTGCTTTCTGGAACCTTCTCCTTTCCGTTTCCGGTATTTCCCTGCACACAGAAAGAATCTTACCGACTAAAGAAGTGATCTCACCCATAAACTGTGTATCGGTGATCTGCCCTTTTTCCATCATTAAAAGCTGATTTTCCCATTCGGCAGTCATTGCGGCAGATTTCAGATAAGCCGGCATGACATTCACCAGTTCCCTGCCCTCTGTGCTTGGCAAGATCTGCTTTCCTTTTCTGACTGCATAGCCGGAAGAAACCAGTTTTTCAATGATACCTGCCCTGGTTGCCGGAGTCCCCAGTCCTTTCTTCTCTGTCTCCGAATCAAAGTCTTTATTCCCTGCGGTTTCCATAGCGGCAAGGAGGGTATCTTCATTGAATGGTTTTGGCGGGGAAGTAAAATGCACTGTCTTTTCTGCCTTTGCCGGAGAAAGCGTCATTCCTTCCTCATATCCATATGGAATGGAAGTTTCTTTTTCCGTTTCTTCTTCCGGCTTGGCTTTCACGCACTGGTTCTTAAAGGCATTCCCCGCCGCTTTAAATCCCATCTGCACCGGCACTTTTCCTCTGGCGGTAAAATCATGTCCCTGACATTTGACCGTAATATCCGTCTGCTCATACTGATACTCTTCCCCTGTTGCCTGCACCAGCTGCTGGCAGACCAGCATCATCAGGTTCTTTTTGTCCGCTGTCAGATCAGAGATTCCTTTTTCTACGGCTTCTTTTGTTGGAAGAATCGCATGATGGTCGGATACTTTTGCATTGTTAATCACTCTGGTGATGTTATGTCCCAGCTGTCCATAATCCAAGAACGGAAGTAAAACTGGCATTTTCCCTACCAGTTCCTCTACGGTATCCCTCATATCCTCCGTCACGAACTGGCTGTCCGTTCTTGGATAAGTGACCAGCTTTTCTTCATATAATTCCTGCAGCATATCCAGTGTTTTCTTTGCCGTATAGCCAAAGTAACGGTTTGCTTCCCTTTGCAGACTGGTCAAATCATAAAGTTTGGGAGGAAACGCTTTCTTTTGTTCCCTCTTTACCTGTGTAATCACTGCTTCCGAATCCATACATAAGGAAGCAAGGAGATCGGCTGCTTCCTCATTTGCAATATTTTCAGAAACTACCGTAAGCCTTCCGTCTGTCAGTGCTACTTTATAAAAGGCTTCTTTCTGAAAATGCTCAATCTTATCCTGACGTTCCGCAAGCATGGCAAGCGTTGGCGTCTGCACCCTGCCCACAACCAGACGTTTAAAATAACAGGTCGTATATGCCCTGGTTCCGTTCATTCCGATCAGCCAGTCTGCCTGTGCCCTGCATACCGCAGCCATGCAAATATTCCGGTATTCCTCTGCTCCTTTCATTGTCTGAAAACCTGTCCGGATTGCCGTATCTTCCATGGAACTGATCCATAAACGCTTCACCGGTTTCCTGCATCCGGCAAGGTCATACACTCTCTGGAAGATCAGTTCCCCTTCCCTTCCTGCATCACAGCCATTTACCAGATAGTCCACATCTGCCCGGTTCATCAGGCTTTTTAACACATCAAACTGTTTCTTCTTATCTCTGGAAACTTTCAACTTCCAGACCTGCGGGAGAATCGGAAGGTCATCAAACTGCCATTTTTCATATTTCGGGTCATATTCCTCCGGCTGTGCATACTCTGCCAGATGCCCAAGGCACCAGCTGATAATACAGCTCTCCCCTTCTAAATATCCGTCCTCTTTTTTATAAGCTGACAGATTTTTGGCATAACTCTGTGCCACACTTGGTTTCTCTGCGATCACTAAAAATTTTGACATACGCTTTTTTTGTCCTTTCTGAAAAAAGGGCAGCCAAACTGCTCTGGCTGCCCCTGTCCTTATTTTGGTTGCTTCTTTGGAGATGGAAGTTTATTCTTCTTCCTCATCCTCTTCTTCATTTACATACGGTCCGTCAGAGAACTCCAGCTGTTCGCTTACATAGTCATCCTCTTTGCCACGTCCATGCTTTTTATAAACGGCGATACCTGCCACTCCAAGAATCGCTGCAAGTACGATTGCTCCAAGTCCTTTTACATTCATTCCTGTCTTTTCTTCTTTCTTCACTCCGGTTTCCTCCTCTGCTACCGGGGTAGTTTCCGGTGTGGTTTCCGGGATCACTACGGTTGATTCTTCGGTTTCTTTGCTCTTTTCTGTCTCATCCAGAAATTCTGCCAGGTCATTCTCATCGACCAGGGACATCATATATACATTTTCTGTATTGCTGGAACGGTCAATGACCATGTAAAATGTATTTCCCTTCTTGGTCTGGATGGTAAGGAACTGTTTCGTATCATCATTTTCCTTATCATCCACCAGCTGGGCATTTCCCGGAGTAGAAAAAGCAGAATTATCCCCTTCCCCGGTGACCCTTCCGGTATCCTCTTTCTTCTCCGTATCTTCTGTTGATTCTGTTGCCGTTTCTTCTACTACCTGTGTCGTTGTCTCCTCTGCCGGTGGGTTTGCATTTGCATAAACCGTAGCAATGGATGTCCCGGAGATCATGGTGACTGCCATGGCAATCATAAGCAGTTTCTTTAGCACTTTATTCCTCATCGTCTAAAACCTCTCTTTCTGTCATCTGACCAACAGGTGGTCTGTGAACTTCTGCGTTGTTTTCCTTTTTCTGCGGAGCTTTTGCATCCTCCACCGTGATACCACCGTCCTCATCCATCTGGATCGTAACGGTTCCTTTCTGAATCCCGTCAAGCAGGACAAGCAGGCTGCGGCTGTCCAGCTTCATGGAACGGAACGACTTAACGATCTCTATATCTTCCATCTGCTGTCTCAATGTATTCTGCCGCTTCAGGTGTTCCTGTAATTCAGCAATCTTATCCTCCGTTTTCTGAATATCATTCAGAAGTTTTTTTAATTTCATGTTCATCTGCCCTGTCACCTCCTTTAATGCAGACGACCAAACGCCATAAAATGTTCCTGCCAGTAAGCACTTGCAATGCTGGTATACTGGACAGGCTTGCCACAGTGGATCATCATGTTATTGCCGACATAGATTCCCACATGGCTTGCTCCCGGTGTGTCATAGGTTCCCTGGAAGAAGATCAGATCTCCCGGCTTTGCCTCCGATAGAGATACCTGCGAACAGTGTGACCGCAGCTCATCTGCAGTACATCTTCCGACATTCCATCCATTTCCACAGTTATTGATCACCCAGCTCACAAAACCGGAACAGTCAAAACCACTTGGGGAATAACCGCCCCATACATATGGAACACCCAGATATTTTTCTGCTTCCTGTATCATTTTTGCAAACTGTGGATCAGATAAAGCATCTGCCGGTATGTCATAACCAAATCCACTGCTTCCGGTGGGTATGCTGTTTAGATCAAACAGATAATCACGGTTGCCGTAATATTTGTTATACGCATCGTAGCGTTCCTGTTCTTCCTCTGTCATACGGCTCCTTAACACGGCATCCAGGCTGTGGTTTGTCATCGTCACATCCAGACGGTTCACCTCTTTTGTAGTCGTGACCTGCACTTCCTGGTTTCCATTGCTGTCTGCTATGTAGGCTTCCCATGTCTGGTGTCCATGTGCGGATGCCGCCGCATGATTGTCATAGTAAACATCGAACTGTACCCCATATCTTGCGAACGCTCCGGTATCTTCTACTACATATTCCACACCGTTCATGACTACATGGGTCCCGATCGGCACAAATGGATTCGCCGCATCCACGGCAATCGTATGGTTTGCTGTCGGCATTGCCCCACTGGCTGTCGGTCCGCCACTCCACTGGCCACAGCAGATCGGGCAGTTACAGTACCCACTTGTCACAACCAGTCCCAAGGACTCCCCTACCCGGACAGTCTTGGTTTCTGTAACTATTTCTCTGGTAGAGTCTGTGGTGATTCCATACTGCTGTCGGAAGATCTCCTTAATCTCCTCTGCCACTTCATCGTAAGTGAAGCCGCCGTATTTTACCGTAAGATAAGAGATCAACTGATATGGGTTATGACCGATCTCATCAATCTGGTACCGGTATTCGTCATAATCCGGATGGGTGGATTCCATCTGATTGATCTGTGTATTCAGTGCTTCTTCCAAGGCACGGTAAGCATTTTCAGCGGCATAAATATCTTCATCCGTACTGGAATAGCTGGTAGAGATGATTGCTGAAGAAGCTCCCTGCAAAGATGCCGTACAGCTGGTAAAACTGGCTGCGATCAGCACAAAGATCAGAGCAAAGACAGCTACCGTGGCAAAAATCCCCCGGTTCTGTGCCGCCACCATCTTGACGGCATCTTTCGCTTTTTCCGTAAACTTCTGTGCGGAAGTGATCGCTGCATCCTTTACTTTTTTACTCTGTCTGGCTGCCTGATACTGCTTCTGGTAACGCTTCTTCTGAAAGAGTTTCTGCAGGGCAGATTTCTTTTTCTTCTCTGCTTCTCTTTTCACTGCGTCCTTCGCTTCATTTCCATAGGCAGTCTCAAATATCAGCCTGCTCCTTTCTGCTTCATCCAGGACGCTTTCTTTTAATCTCCGGGATTCTTCCCTTCGCCCTTTCAGCCGTTCCCGCATGTAGATGGATTTCCTTGCAAGGCTTTCCCCGACAAGCTCTGCCCGGTGTGCCCCTTCCACTGCCGCATTTTCATCCTCTTCTTCGTGCGTTTTCCAGTGTGCTGCTGTGACTGCCGCATCTTTGACTGCCGATGCCGGATTCCGGATACCGATCCCGGCACCATGTACCATGCCGTCACCCTCATCACCAAAAGACAGACGGGAAACTTTTTTCCGCTGTTCCTTCAGCACCCGTTCCCTTTTGGACTTGTCTTTGATCTCCTCGTGGAACTTATCCAGGGAATCTTCCATCACTTCGGAAGTTTCCCGGTAACGGGCAGATTCTCTTTTGGCTGCTTTTTCTTCTCTGGAAGTCTCCTTTTCCTTCCTTCTTTCCTTTGCAGCATAATCCCTGACCATCTTTTTCTTCCGAAGATCCCGGCTGTCTGCAACTGTCTCCAGATATGCCCGTTCCCCTCTTGGCTGTCCACGGATACTCTCTGTACGAAAGGCAGATTTGGGGTTCTCGCTGCTATCGTCTGTAAGCCCCTCTTCTACATCCGCATCAGTTGCTATATCTTGTTCATCATCCAATATATCTGCATGTTCCCTACTATATCTGGGTTTTCTGGAACTCTGCTCCGGCTGTTCCATCTCCCGTTCTTCTTTCAGCCGTTCATGTCTGCGTTTACTAAAATCCAGTTCCTCTTTCTTCTCACTGCGGGAAATCTCGGTATCCGTATCCCGCCCGGTGATCCTTTTTTCTTCCTTGTTCCGGAGGTTTTCTTCCCGCAGTCCATCCCGGCTCATTTTCTGGACGGTTTTATCTCTCGCCTTATACTCATGCTCCTGCAACTTTGACCATCCCCTTTACTGCTTTGTCCCGGTTATTCTGTCTTATCCTGATAGTCCTCCCATTTCTCCAACACTTCATCTGCCATCCCTGCAATGGAATCCGTCAGCTTGTCTGTCATTCGCTCACTTAAAGTTCCCCTTACAGCCAGACAAGATGTAATTCCCATGAAATCAATCAGTTCCGCCAGATAGATAAGGTCATCCATCATTTCATCAGCCGTCACTTTTTCCTTTGTGTCCTTTTCCATTTTCAAAATCTCCTTTTCATTGTCTGCACAGATTCTTTCTGCAAATATGCAGCAAGGTTCGCCGCTGCATCTCTCCATGTTTCTGTAATCTTCCATCTTGTAATCCTCCATGATTTCCGGGCAGAAAAATTGCCGGAAGTATTCCTCCGGCTCATCCTCTACTCTGTTTTATTTTGTTTCGTTTATTTCTTTAATCGTCCCGTTCTCCGATACCAAGTTTCTTACGCTTTTCCACCTCATCCGGCTTAGAAGTCATCAGGGCATACAGCATCAGGGAATTATCAAACTTATCCTTGAACGGGATAATGGTGCTGCCATAAAAGACCAGTCCCTCACCTTCCCCGCTGTTCGTTACATAAGAAAGCTGGTGAGGGGAAATGTTGAGCTGTTTTGCAAGGATCTGTCTGTCACCAGATGCCTGGTTGAGCATCAGGATAAAGTCCGAGTTTTCAAAGATGTTCTCAATCTCCCGGCTGGCTAACAGGTCTTTTACGTTCTGTGTGATACCCGTAGGGATACCACCCCATTTACGGAAACGCTTCCAGATCTCCACACTGTATGCTGCCGTCTGCTCCTCTTTTAAGAGCAGATGGAACTCATCAATGTAATATCTGGTACTCTTATTCGCAGAACGGTTGACCGTTACCCTGTTCCACACCTGGTCCTGCACGATCAGCATACCCAGTTTTTTCAGCTGTTTTCCCAGATCCTTAATGTCAAAACATACGATACGGTTACTCAGTTCCACGTTGGTTCTATGGTTAAACACTTTTAAGGAACCATTGACATAAATCTCCAGTGCCGTTGCCAGACGCTGTGCTTCCTGCTCTTTCTGATTACGGAGAAGATTATATAAATCCTCTAAGATCGGCATTTTTTCCGGTACCGGGTCAGAAAGGAAATCCTGATAGACCAGCCTTACGCATCGGTCAATGACGGTCTTTTCAACCGGCTCCAGTCCGTTCTTTCCGCCTACTACCAGCTCACAAAGAGACAGGATGAAGTCCGATTTTAAGGAAAGCGGGTCATCATCGTCAGCGTAATCCAGGTTAATATCCATCGGATTGATATAATCGTGGCTGGTCGGGGAAATACGGATCACCTGTCCATGAAATGCCCGGACTAACGGATAATACTCCCCCTCCGGGTCACAGACGATAATGTCATCTTTCGTCACGATAAATGCATTTGCAATCTCTCGTTTTGCCGCAAACGACTTACCGGAACCCGGTGTACCAAGAATCAGTCCGTTCGGGTTCTTCAGTTTCTTCCTGTCTGCCATGATAAGGTTATTGGACAGGGCATTTAATCCATAATAAATAGATTCCCCAGCCATAAATAATTCCTGTGTGGTAAACGGGACAAAAATTGCCGTGGATGTCGTTGTCAGTGCCCGTTTGATCGGTACAAAATTCACCGCAAGCGGCAGGCAGCTCATCAGTCCCGTCTCCTGCTGGTAATCCAGCCGTTTCAATGCACAGTTATATTTCTGTGCGATACCGGCAGTCTGGAACACCACATTTTCCAGTTCCTGTCTGGTCGGTGCAGTATTTAAGAACAATGCTGTTACAAGGAACATTCGCTCATTTCTGGACTGTAGATCTTCCAGAAGCCTTTTTGCTTCCCCACCGTATGTATTTAAGTCCGAAGGGATAATGTCCATGTCATAGCCTGCCCGGACTGCTTTTTTCTGTTCCTCGATCTTCATACGGTTAATATCCGTCACCTTGCTTTTTACCAGCTTGATTGCCTTCATCTGGTCGATGGACTGGATATGGAAATTCACCATCAGGTTGCTGTCCATCTCCAAAAACTCTGCCAGCATCTTGTCGGTAAGTTCCGGTGCAAGGATCTGTAAATAGGAAACAGCTCCCATCGTGCCGCCCATCTCAAAATCTTTTCCACTCTTAAATACAAAACTGGTCGGTGCGACATAATCCTTGGTACTAAGCCCTGTCCGAAGCACATCATCATAAGAGAAATGGAACGGAACTTTGCTGTCCTGGTTAAAGGTTTCATACATGATCTGTAACCGTTCCTCCCCATTCAGCGGATAAGCAGATACCCCAAGAATCTTAAAATTGTTCAGAATATCCGACTCGATACGTTCCAGTTTTGGTCGTGCTTCCCGGATATTCTCCGCTTCAATCCCAAATGTGATATATTTGGTACGCATCAGCCCGTTATTTCCTTTTGCCAACTGATTATTAAGCATCTGGGCAAACTCCATACGCAGGTCATCAAATTCATCTTCCTGCGGATTGATATGGATGACTTTCTCATACTCTGCCATGTTGCTGTGCTGGTTGATAAAGGACAGCTGAAAATGAATTGTGCTGTCAAAGTAATTCAGGAAATCACACCAGTTTTCAAAGATGGCGTTCTTATCTTCATTCTGTGCCAGCTGATAGTTGATGTCATAAAAACGGATCGTCTTGGAATAAAACTTGTCCTGCACCCGACAGATACCGTCCCTTCCCATCTCATGGTATGGAATCGACTGCTGTGCAGTGATCCTCTTATCCCTGGCACTATCCGATGTTTTCTTTCCTGTTCCACTGCTTTTCGTTCCAGAAACCGCTTTTCCTGCCGGACGCTGCCCCGGCGGTGCTGCGGCAGGTCTGTTCTTTTTCTTCTTCGCATTTTTCTTTGCGTCACGCACTGCCTGCTTTTCTGCTTTGGCTGCCAGTTTTGCTTCCTTTTTCGCATTTTTCTTATCCGCTTTTTCATGTTCCTTATGCAGTTTTTCTTCATATTTCTGTGCCCTTTTGAGGGCTTTCTTTTCCCTGCGTGTCAGTTTCCGGTTCGGTCTGCGGACACCTCTTTGGCGTTCCAGTGCTTCATACCCTGTCACCATTGGCTCATCGTGCAGTCTGCCGCTTACTGATTTCTTTTTCATTGCGGGGTCTGGAAGTTCTTCTTCTCCATCCTCCTCATCCAGCCAGTAATCATCCGGATATAATTCATCTAAGCTCTGTGGCGGCTGTCTATCGTTTTTTCTTTTTAACACCCTTCGTTCCCCCTTTCTTCTTTCTGACCACGGTATACTTTTTCTCGTACATATTTTCCATCTGGTACTTGCGTACCGGAGGACGGATAAATTTTACGGTGATCATGTTTTTTAAGACCTTTTCTAACGGAAGTCCATCCTTCTCATACATGGCAAACAAAAATGCCGGAAGCATAAGAAGGCACATCCCGGTCGCTGCGTTACTGGAACCAATGATTCCCCTGCTTAAGAAATAAAACGGAAGCCCTACTGCCGCCGCAATCCCAAAGCAGATCAGCTGCCGTTTCGTCAGGTTGAAAATGATCTTATTCTTGACCTTGGTTAAGTCTTTAGGCACAGATACAAATGCCATTGCCAGTTCCTCCTTTCTTAGTGGGCGTTAAAGATACTGCGGGCAAAGTTTCCTGTTTTCATCAGACTGAAACACAGGATCACCGTGTATGCCATCACGCCGAACAATGCAGAATGTATGTTATCTGACATCTGGATGTTTGCGACCAGGACCGCATAGATTCCCACGCAGACCATCATAAAAAATCCCTGGAATGCCAGTGCAAACAATCCACGAAGATAGTTGTTCCCGATCTGCCCCCATTCCCGGTTGGACATGGTTGCAAACGGGATCGCTCCAACGGACGAATAGAGATAAATCTCAATCATACGTCCATACAAAATCACTGTAATAAAGACTGAGATAATCTTCATACACAGGCTTACAAGCATCGTTTCCAGTGCCAGTATGACAAGTTCACCAATCTCCATCGATTCCATCGCTGTCTCCATCGTAGAGATCATCGTATCTATATTGATCGCTGTATCAGAACTGATAACCCCAGCTGCCCGGCTGACTACGGACTGCCCGACATCAAATACCGCCATCGTGATCGTAAAGGTATGGCTGACAATCCAGACTGCCACCCACATCTTGAAAAAGTATTTAAAGAACATCCAGGTGTCGATGTCGTGCATATTGTTCTTTTCCGTCAACATGGAGATCAGCTCATAACAAAGTACAAATGTGATAATCATACCGGCAATCGGTACAATGACCGACTCGGAAAGATTCTGTATCATGCTGTAAATGCTGCCATTCCAGCCCTGCGGTGTCTGCCCAACCTGAGCAGCAATCTGACCGGTCTTTTCATTGACATCGGTATACATTGTTGTCAGGTTGGAACTTACCATGCCTGTCAGAAGATTCCTCATCCATTCTTCAATCGCTTCAAATATCCGATCCATGAGTCATCTCCCTCCTGCTTCTCTCAGCTGAACAATCCGGACAGTAACGGTACCAGCTGGGTGCCGATCAGAACGACACCGCCTCCTGCCATCAGCTGCTTGATCCCCTGGGACTTTGCTTATGTGTGATAAAGAAGTAATAGAAGTGTAAAAAATTTTGCCTTTCCTATCCGATACTTGTCTTTGGTATCGGATAGGGCGGGCGGTCATTCGGGCAAGTCCACCTTGCCGACGAAAGAATAGTAAATCTCAATATCCTGTCTGCGTGTGCCGTTTTCAT
>OIWP01002690.1_pt1 | contig 17029 bp, 14 predicted proteins | sample 1587661 | NCBI WGS metagenome assembly OIWP01 (sample SAMEA3888899, study PRJEB22519) | human gut metagenome | biome: human gut; feature: human-associated habitat; material: faeces | place: Denmark | collected 2010 | reverse complement strand
ATAATACATGTTTTTCAAAATAAAATTGCACAAAAAAACAGAATCCTCAAAATTTTCTTACTTCAGAGGATTCTGTTTTCTGACTGATCACATAAATGGAATCAGCGTTGCTTTCATCATTCAATTTTTCATTATCTTCTTTTCCGAAGAATTTTAAACCTTTTACGTCACTGGCCACATCTTCTGCTGTTACTTCTTCAAAACCACTTGCCATCTCTTCGTACGCCTGATCCGGATTTTTAGTATGAAAAACGTGGACATAAAGTTGGCAAAGACCTTTATGAAGCTAAAAACACCACAAGAGCTCTATCCGTCGAACTTAAAATGGTCGCCAGATCGGCGACCATTTCTGTGTTTAAGGTTTAAATCAGATTCCATATGCACTGAGCATCTCAGCGATATCCGGCATCGGATCCTCTGGCATTGAACAGGTACCTCTCTTCACCTGAGCACCGTCTGTGATGATCATTGAGCTTAAGAACTTCCGTCCGATAGCCTCCAGCTGCTCATCTGAAGTATCTTCCGGTACAAGAATCGTAAGATTGCTGTTCCCCAGATTTGCCCAGTCATCTTCCATCACATCTGGATCAATTCCTTCCAAACAGATTGTTTCGATTGACGGCAGCATTGCAAATGCTCCCAGACTCATATGCTCAACTCCACCACGGATATGGATTTCTTTCAAAGACTCCATTCCTGCAAATGCACTTATATCAATATTTTTGGCATTCACACAGAGCCTTTCCATAGGAGTTACTCCAAAAGTCTGAATTCCAATCCGGTCTACCTGGTTCTTGCACCATACGGTCTCCAGATTCTTACAGAAGTTAAACAGATAGTTATCCATATGCAGTACTCCGTTTACAAACACCACTTTTTTCAGACCCTGGCATTCCGAGAACAAGCCATTATTTGTAGTTTCCAGAGGTGCATAGCAGATCACTGTTTCCAGATCATGACAGTTCGTAAATGCACTGTCCTCAATTGATTTCAGTGTCTCCGGCAGGATCACGCAGCGCATCGGCACCCAGTCTCCTTCCTTCTGGTTTGTCTCCATATCTGAATGTACATAATCTCTGGTATTTTCAAATGCATTATAAGAAATATTTTCTACCGGCACTCCGCCAATCGTACGCGGAATAATAACATCCACGGCTGTTCCAACATATGCTGTGATCGTTCTGCTCTCTTCATCAAATTCAAAATTGTCTTCCGGCAGAGGTTCATACGGCATCTTCACCAGCATGGATTCCTCACCAACTCTGCATATTCTGTCATACCAAGGATAATTCAGTGCTGCACTCCATTCAGCCACCTGTTCATCCGTCGCATCTGCACTGAGCCTGATATTACTCAGTTCAATCCCTTCAAAAGCCTCTCCATTAACTGGTATATTTGCAGGTATCACAAACTCACTCAGAGAAGTTCCGGCAAAAGCTCTTGAACCAATCTCAGTTATGCCCTCACCCATATTCAGTGAGGCAAGTGCTGATCCTTCAAAAAGTCTTGCAGGAATACTTCCTGCTGCTACAGTTGCTTCGGTAAGATTTGGACAGTCCGCAAAAGCTCCCTCCGGAAGCAATCCAACATCACATAAAATATTAACACTTGTCAGTCCGCTGCAGCCTGCAAAAGCATTTTCTCCAATCTCCGTCACAGAAGCAGGGATTGTGATCTCCTTAAGCTGCGCACAATTGCGGAAGGCTTCCGCCCCAATACTGGTAACAGAATCAAACAGGTCTACATGCTCCACAATACTGTCTGCAAAAGCTTCTTTTCCAACATAAACGAATTCATCACTATGAGGCACCGCAAAGTAGGTTATCGTCTGATCACCCTTCAATGCACCATCGGCGATTCCTACTACTCTTTTATCCTCCTCGCCTATTGTATAAGTATCATAGCTGCGCACCTTCGCGGTTTCTTCTTCGTAACCAGTAAGGTATAACTTACTCGGGTCATCCGGAAGCTCTTCAACAGAAAAGTATGCATGTTCAACCTCTGTATTCTGGTTTCGCCATACCCGGCACTCCAGTCCCTGTGCATCAACGAGCGCCTGTACATCCAGCATCTGCTGCTTGGTACACTTTTCGTTCAGATCTATGTCTCTCAGGTATTCACACTTATCAAAGGCGGTATCCGAAATTTCCGGCAGCTCTAATCCCTCCATATAAACATAAGTAATAGGTGACCTGCTAAAGCAATTATCCCCTATCTTCTCCAAACTTGCTGGAAGAAATACTCTCTGTAATCTTGAAGCCATTGAAAATGCACCTGGGCCGAGTTCTTTTACGCCTTCAGGAATGATCAGGTCTGTTTCTACCGAAAAATAGCTGAACGCTTCTTCTCCGATATATTCCAGACTATCCGGAAGATCCAGCCTGAATCCCCGATAAGATGAAAAACCTTTCTTATCAATAGTTTTCAGAGTAGACGGAAATTCCACATATTTTAATGTATCAGTGATACTAAAAGCATCTTCTCCAACATATTCCAATCCCTCTGGAAGAGTTACATACCCTAAAAGAGGATCTTCCCATAAAGCTCTTTTACCAATTGCTTTTACCGGCACACCATCAACACTCTCCGGGATCGTCAGTCTGGTATTCATTCCATTATAACCTGTGATGCTTCCCGTTTCTGCATCAAACGTCAGATTCTCTGTATCCAGATAGTCTTCAGCTGAATAAAGTACAGCCGGCTTTCCACTTGGCTGAATGTTCAAATTTTTATTATTTTCTTCAAAAACCTTCTTGTACTCTTCTATCTGGTCATCCGGCACATAAATTACCACATCATCTGAAAGCATTACAAAAGCCTCTGGACCTATCAATGGGCATGCACCCTCAAACACGATTTTCTTCAGAGCATAGCAGCCGCTGACTGCATAGCTATCTATAATACAGACCGATGCCGGTATGGTGAGTTCTGTCAGCGCATCATTACTGGAAATAGCATTCCACCCGATATTGATCAAATTTGAAGATAAAGTTATCTCCGACAGATTATTATCATAACTCAGCGCACCAACATCAAGTATCGTCACGCTATCCGGCACTACTACAGAAGTAATCGTCTCTGAGCCAGCCAGTAATTGAGTTCCCAGTCTTTTAACCGGCACGCCCTCATCCATAGTGTCCGGCACCACTACATCCGTCTCTGTACCTGTGTACTCCTTCAATACAAAACGCTGGGCATCAAATTTCCAGACATCATCTGCTTTTACCGGTACAGCAGCTCCCGTCAGCATCAATATTGCGGTTAATCCTAATAGTATTTTACCTTTCATCCTGTTACCTCCTTTCACTTCTTGTATGGATTAATAGTTCTCCTAATACCAGAATATATAAAAAAGGAGGGGGTGTCACTATCAAAAAAGCCAGTAAAAACTGGTTTTACTGGCTTTGACTTAATTAAGCTTCCACTCAGTTCTCGTATAGAAAAGTTTAATTTTTTCAAATGTAAGACACCATATTTTAGCTGTTACCTTCCGTCTTTCACATTCATATTTTTAATCATTTATTTATTTGGAATTATACTTCTGCTTTCTTCCAGTACGGTCTGTTCCCACTTCCGCATAGCCGCTACTTCCCTGTCTGTATGAAGCCAATGCTGCCCATTTTCCACAAAATTCATTCGGCAATTATTTTCTTCCGAAAATTTTTTTACAATCTTATACGGGATCATTTTATCCTGAGTTCCATATAAAATATTTGTTTCTTTGCAGATCGACTTCACCGGATGTTCTCGCACCCAGCACAAATACTTCCAGGACAAAACCACTCCCGTTTCTGTTTTGATTTCCTGCCTCTCTTTTAACTGCTCTTCTGTCACCTGTGCCTGTAACATCATATTAGAAATCATATCTTCCATATCCAAATTGTATCACGAGTCACCTGACGGGAACCTTCGGTTTGAACTATCCGGAAATTCCGGATAGTTGAATCTTCCTCAAGCTCCGAGTCGGAATAAATCTTCTTAATATGCTCATTGATCGTACGAACATCCACATCATACAATGTGGCCATCATTTTTTGTGTCAGCCATATATTCTCATCCTCGTAGCGCATCTCAATGCTGTCCTGCTGATCACCCACAGAGGCAACATAGGTTAAGTATTCTGCTGCACTGGAATGGATAGTTATTTCGTCTTTTTTCTTTTTCAAATAGGAGGCCTCCTTCTTCGATAAATCACTCTATAATAAACAATAAACGAATATTCTGTATACTCTCATCGCCCATGACAACGCTTATACTTCTTTCCGCTTCCACACGGACACAATTCATTGCGGCCTATCTTCTTCGGCCATTTTACTCTTTCCTGAACCATAATAGGAATTTTTCCATCATACATAAGTTCAAGTTCCTTCAGACGATACAAATATTCAGAAACACCCAATATAGCTTGAAACATATGCATAGCTTCATTTTCAAACTGAAGAAGGTATTCTGTTTTCTTTTTTGTTCTGTCTTTTGGATTAGGAATATACGTTATCAGCTGGTCTACTGAATTGTATTCAACATCATTATGACCGATAGCATTTCTCAATTTCGCATTCACGAGTGTTTTCAAAAAGCTTGTGTAAACTTCAGAATCCAAACAGAAATGATATCTTGATGCTTTTGTGAGTTTAATATAGTCCTCCAAAGAATTTACATTCTTCTCAATCGGATTCATAGCATTTATATCAGACCTGTATTTAATATTATTGAGCGCTACAGGTATAACCAACAAATTGCCCAATGCCTCATAAGCATCCAAATAGAACTGTTTTACGCTATCAAAACTACTTGTTGTAGAACCTTCATGTTCAAAATCAAAAGAGTTCTCTTTGCAGTATTGTATAGCTAGTGCAGGTATAAGTCTTTGATATACTGTCATAAACTCATCGTAGACCTTATAGACAAGCTCCTGTAATTCTTCAAGGTGGAACCCATCATGAAAATTAAGAAACTCAATTAAGTTCTTCATTTGTGCTGAATCCATTTTCAATATTCCTGCACTAAATGAAAGATCATTAAGGATATCTTTTCTTAACGCCGAATAAAGACCATGTACCTCAATCATGTGAACAGCTCTCAATGTTTCCGATTCATCTCGACATTGAAAGAACTGACCGGAAAATTCCTTTTGAATTTCTTGGGTTAGATACTCGCTATTATTTTTCGCTAAGGTAAGAATTCTTTTGTAGTTCTTCCACTTTTTAGCGGTTGCATTTAATTGGGATACAGCTTGTACAAATTCTTCATAAGAGTCCTCTGTCTTCATACAATTCATATATCTGCCATATATACCATTGTTGCAAATGACATGATATCAAATCCAATTTCTGAAGGGTACACCTCTTCTTCATACAATTTTTGCTTAATATGCCTCAAACCATAATTAAGTTTTCCATTGGAGAGCATAGGTACATCAACTATCATTGTACCGTTCTCTTTTCGTGAATCTATATTTTCAATATCATAATTCGCTCTTAATCTATACCGATTCATTCATCTTCACCTACACTTACCATAATATCGAATGCCGTTTTATACACCCGATCCACTATTTTTAAAGAGTCTTCCTGTCGAATATTCCCAGCTTTTATTTTCAGATTACTAACAGCATCCGACACAGAACCTTTTACAAAATCCTTCATTTGACCAATTAAACTGTCTGACATATTTCTATCCTTCGGCAACAATATTATCTTATTACCAATATCATTCGTGATTCTATTAAATATAGAATTTGCCATGGTTCGTTCCACAATTACCAAAATCTGTTCTGATGTTAAATCTTCAAATCTAATTGAAGCTATTTCTGGTGATTCTTCTATTGCAGAAATATACGCTGACCTAGCTATGCCCTCATCCTGTGGTCCTCCATCTGGACAAATAAAATCAGTAATCGCAATAAATGCATCACTTGCCGACTTATTGGATAAATTTTCAATAGAAAGATATTGCTCAACGGCTCTTGCACCACCTGAAGCAAATACCCCTGCAACATTCAATAATCTTGCAGAACTGCTTCTGGCAGTTCCCATTCTCCGTGTTGCATTTGAACTCCCACCTAGAGAATTTCTTATGTAATTAGAAACGCTTTTCCGTCCTAAACCACTATTTCGTCCCCCCGAATTAATATACCTCGTAAACTCTCCGCGTGGTGTTCTAAATCGATCTGCATCACCCATTGGTGAAACCTCATTGTTATCAGAATCCGGAGTGATTTCACTCGGTGTATTCTCATTTGGTTGCTCCAACCATGACGGCACCAATGGTGTACCGCCTTTTTGTCCTCCATTATGTGTTGATGTTCCCATATGTTATTCACCTCACATATTCATCAATGTACTTTTAACAATTTTTGTACCACTGTTTTTCAATTTTTCAAAATATTGATTCAACTTTTTTCTTTCGTCACAATCTTTCGGAATAGCTTTGTCCCAGCCTTGTATGATCCACACACCAGCTTTATCAGCAGGAATAGCATCTATATAACCAACTAAATTTTTACGAAGTTCAGTCTTATTTTGTACCAGCAAAATTAAACCATCAGTTCCTTTTGGTTTCGTATCAAATTGACCTCTTTCCATGATTTTTTGAACAACAACCTCGAATACTTGCTCAGCTTCCTGACTTGTCAAGTTTCTCAAATCATCAGTACGACCCACAATAGCCATTTCATCTCTAAAAAGCAAGTCAACAATTTCTGACAAATCATTTTTATTAGCTGTACTGGAAAAGTAATCACTTTTTTCTTTACAAGCATAATAATACGGTCTCAAATCTTTATCAGTAATTTCTGGATCATAATAAAGCCATTTCCAAATCTTATTTAAATCATACCATCTTTCTTTGCCTTCTATTGCTTTTTGTTCTTCAATCATTGCTTTTATATCAGCAAGTATTTCAGGGACTTCATTCCATTTTCCTTCAGAATCCAAATGATTTGGTAACTCTTTATAAAAATCTGTTTCATAATGCTCTGCAAGCATCATCTTCGCCAAAACTGCCAATTCCAGTTCATCCCCGAATCCTCTATTCTTAGAAATTTCATAACGCAACAGCAACATATTTATAAAACGTTTTATCTTTCTTGGATTTCCATCTGTATTATTAGCTAACAAATGACATATCTGGGTTGCAATTAATATTTCATTAGAACATTTCTCATAATCGCTCCCAAGAATTTCTTTCACATCATCAACTGTAAAACTTTTTACATTCCAAGGTTTTTTAATTCTCGACAATCCCTCTTCCCGTAATTTTTTATAGTTCTCATTTTCATCTGGCAAAACAGAACCTACCATGAGTAGCATTATGTATATACAAGATTCTACCTCACCTAATGCTGGGATTCTAAAAGGAACTTGAATCAACTTCTCCAAATACCTATTTGCAAATGTATCACCTGCATTAATTTTATTCTCGTTTATTGCATCAGGAAAATGCTTTTTAACTGCATATCGAATCATACTTTCATCTGCTGCAATTACAAACGCTGTTTTTTTCGAAAACATAAACAGCCTCACAGCTTCTAATGTATTGATTGCCACATCTGGCAAACACCTATCTAGGTCATCGATTAGCACTATAAGTTTCTCTATAAATGCATCCTCTAATAGTTCAACAAAGTTTTCTTGAAACTCTGAAAATTCCTTATTACTTGATGTATCTTCTGTAATTTTTGCATCTTTTAAATAACCTCCAATAGACTCAATTGCTCCAGTAATTCCTTCTTTAGTTGTTACTGTAGCTTTCAGAACATCCATTGCTGATGATAATAAAGTAATGGGTGCTGTTCCCGTAGCAATACCAAGTGCAGTTTTCCCCGAAGTTTTAGCAACACTCATCCAATTTATATTTTTCCATAATTTTTTTAATATTTCCCCAGCCCTCGTACCCAATTTTTCTTTTTTTTCAAGTTCTGAAACAATAGAACTCATCAAGGCGATTTTTGAATCTTCAAATCCTTGATGCCTCCATCCATTGAAACGTATGCATGAATACTTTTTTCCCGACTCTGAATTTGAACCATTCACTTCGTTTTCTACCATTTCAAGGATACTGGATTTGCCAGCACCCCAATCCCCATGAATACCGATAGAAATTGGTTGATCTTTGCTATCTCTAATAAGGGAAACAATTGTCTTTGCAATTGCTTCATTATTGAGCAAATCTACTTTAGTTTCGTTATCAGATAAAATCATCTCTTCATTTCCTCCACAGTCTCAATTGATATTACAACATAATAAACTCTATATTTTCGTACCATAGTGTTTTATTATCCAACTTACCACTTCAAATATCTCCTTTATTTTATCATATCCCCCCTTTTTTTACTATCTGCAAACAAACAAAGAAAATCCTTGCCCAGATTTTTTATTTGGAATTATTTATACATATGATTTTGTTTCGGTTCCGCATTTAATTTCCATTTTTTTCCTTAACACTATCCTCTAACGCTCAAACATATATGTATAATAAATACACTTTCAGCATACGCTATAATTGAGCTGAACACAGATCCCAGCGACTAGAACTGACTGAAAATTTTTCAGTATATTGACTTCTACCGCTGTTTCTGCTATATTAAGCTCAGTGATCGTGTTGCGGAAACTTGCGAAGCCCGTGACCGGGGGAGAACCTGCGGGTCTCTCCCTCTTTTATTTTAAGGAGAAATGTATGTTACCACAGAAGAAATTTTCCACTTTTTCAGAACAAGTTGAATGGCTCCAAGATGAAAAGCATCTCATCATTTCTGACAGGCAGTATGCCGAAGATGTTCTGAAGCATATCGGCTATTTTCCTTTAATGGGCGGCTACAAGCACTTATTCAGAATTCCCTTAACAAAAAAATATAAAGATGGAACTTCTTTTGATGAAATTGTTTCTCTTTATGAATTCGATGCGGAACTTCGAGAATTGTTCTTCAAATATCTACTGCAGATAGAGCGACATCTTCGCTCACTGATGTCCTACTATTTTTCGGAACAATATGGGGAATCACAATCCGCTTATCTGGATGCAAACAATTTTAACAACAGCCGCCGAAACCATAATACTGTTAGCCGATTAATTGCGACTTTACAGAGAGCTGCATCAACAACCGATTATGTTTATATTAATTATTACCGGAATACCTATGGGAACATACCACTTTGGGTGCTGATTAACGTCCTTACTTTCGGAAATCTTTCAAAAATGTATAAGGTTTTCCCACAATCCCTGCAATCCAAAGTATGTAAAAATTTCGGTATTATTAACCAACGACAAATGGAACAGTTCTTATCTGTCCTAACAAAATTCAGAAATGTATGTGCCCACGGCGAGCGGCTATTTACATACCGGACAATAGATAATATTTCTGATCTTCCCTTGCATAGAAAAATGTCAATTCCTATGAACGGAATCCAGTATCAATACGGAAAAAATGATTTATTTGCTGTTGTCATCGCCTTTCGTTATTTAATACCGAGTAAAGATTTTCTTGTTTTCAAAAGAAATTTAGCTGCTCTGATTGACCATACTTCGAAAAAACTTGTCCATATAGACAGCGATGAACTCCTGAATAAAATGGGTTTTCCACCCAACTGGAAGAATATTACCCGCTACCGTTTAACATCATAAAAGCGAAAAAAGGAAGATGCCGCCTTTCAAAGCAAACATCTTCTTCTTTTTTATTTTCTTCTACGCTCCATATCTTCTGCCATATTCATCTGTGGCACAGGCTTCCCACTGCGCTTTGCTATTTCCGCCTGCTTCAAATGCAGCCGATCCAACACGGAAATGCGCTGACCAATCTTTCTTGGTTTTGATGGCAGATTATTCATTCTTCCATCAATCATGTTATAATTCTGTTCTTCCGTTATCTCTGCACTTCGCAGATACTCTCCGTTCTCATAAGACTTCTGCCAGTTTTCAAGAGGCGGCTTTTCCTGTTTTTGTGGCTCTGTTATGTTTTGTACCGGATTCAGATATTCTTTAATCTGCTTTTGGACAGTCTCGTCAAAACCATTATATACATTGTCCACCACCAGTTTCCCATCTTCGTCCAATACGATCCATGTTGCGTCGGAACCATAAGTAGTATGCTCCATCAGGAAGAATTCTTTTCCATCTATGATGATACTGTCAAAGGCAAGCCAGCTTCCCTCTTTTCCTTCGATATGAAAATCTGTGGTATCAAAGGATATTAAAGCACTGGAAGAACCGTTTCGGATAAATCCGGCTATCACAATAAAACCTTCCTTCTCCACATAATAAGATGTGATGACTCCCTCCTTGTTCAATAACAGCACATCACTGACACTAATGGAATGACCTTTAAATGAACGGGGTGTCTGCTTCTGAAACTTCTGTTTTATACTTTCCGGTGTATCGTCCGGGTGCATTCGCCCAAGATATCTCTGCTCATAGTTTTCATACCGAATCTGAATCTTATTTTCCTGCAATGTTTTATAAGAGCGAAAACGTACGTCCCGGTTTTCCGGCACTTCTTTAAGTTGATACAATGCGAATTGATTGATATCCATCACTCGTCCTCCACTGGATCCTGTTTATACGGTTCCAATTCCAGCAAGTCGAACTCCTGATCTGACAGCTTCTCCATTTTTGCAAGTGTACTGTTCACAATCGATAGCACCTCTGCATCATCTTTCAGAAATGGAACCTCACTGCGAATTTCCCTCATCGTCTGTTGTCGGTTCTCCATCTGGAACATAGCCATAACTAAATATTCATTCTCCTCAAATTTTACCATCATAATTCCTGTTCTCCCTTCTTACGCCCTTTCGATTTCTGCTCATCTTTATCATGATTCTGCTCCTTTAACCTTGCTTGACGCTCTCTTAGTGCTTTCAGGACAGATTCTTTTATTCCTGTTCCTTTGGACGTAGAACTGTCCTCTTCCGGTGCTTTTTCCAGTGTTTTCTCCTGTTTTGTTGGCTGCTCCTGAGATATTTCAGACACAACCTCCTTTTCAGCCATCTGCCGCTTTTGAGAAAGGATCTCTTCCAAATCAGAAATGGCTCCTTGTACTAATGGATGGTCTTTGTAATAGGGAACCAAGTCTATCAGATCTTTGGAAATCTTGTCTCCGGACATCAGCTCATATTCCCCATCATACATACTTCCATCCTCCAGACAAAAACCTATACCTTTCACACCATTCATTCTTTCGGATGGAATTTTCTCATATAACGCTACAGCTTCCTGCAGTGTCAGATTATCATGGTATTCACCCAGCACCAGAAATTCCATGCACTCTGCCACATAGAAGGTGATTTTTGCATCCACTTTTTCAGGCTCATATACGATCTCTGCCCTGCCCTTTTTCTGTGCCTGTTCGATTCTTGCCAACAGTTTTTTTGCTTCCTCTACTACTTCCGGAAGATCGCCATTCTCGTCTACAGCAATCTCTGCGACCCATTCCCGAATAGAATCTGTCTGTCCAGAAATAAGATCAGAATAAATCTGTCTCACATTTTCTTTCCTGTTCTCAACAGAATCTCGATATTCATACAAATCATACTCCGACGAAAACTGATCTATATCGGATGCCAGTTGCTGCAGTTCTTTATCATCCAAATATTTCTCCGCATCTTCCATAAATTTCTCCAATGTACCGGTCTTTTCTGTGGATATGGGATTCACATCAACCGACAGTCCCGTAATCTTCATGCCGCTCTCATGTAGAATGTTAAAGAAGTCATCCTCCCGGATATTCCCAGTATAAGAAAGGACTACATCCACATCTGATGTTTCCTGATACATCCCTTCTCGTGTACGGCTGCCATAAACACGAGCACCGAGCAGCCGGACTTCCTCTGAAAGCCCTATTTGTTCAATCTGTGCCTGGGCAAAGCAAAGTACCATTTCCTCTATATCATGCCTGCACTGCCCATTCAGCGAAGCTTCCCTTATACTGATCTGGGAAGTGGGTGTTATTTGATCTTCTTTCAGTCTTTCTTTTGCCGCCTGCAAAACATGTTTTTCCAGTTCATCATAGATAATCGGCTCACACTCCAATTTTCCCAGGTCTTCATCCTTAAAGAGCCATCCTACAGCTTCTTCCATTGAAACATCCATAACATCGTAGAACTTTCCCCCGATCTCACGCCAGTCACTATCATACACAACACTGTTGTATCCGTCCTGCACTTTTTGTATGGAAGCATATCCATATCCTGTTTTAAATGCAATCTTATCCTCTCCGCTGTTCATCAGCCTTTTTAAAGCTTCAAAAGATCTCTGCGGGAAATACTCAGCCCGCTCTACTGTTTCCAAAAATCCCTCACATTCGATCACCTCGCAGGCATCCACATAAGAACGTAGTTCATCTTCAAGAATCTCCAGCAAAGCATTTCGGAAAGAAAGTTCCGGATCAGAATATACCCCTCCATCCAACTCCCGGTATTCTTTATCGTAGATGGTATAATCATAACCATCCGATACCGTCTGGACAAAAAGATATTTTTCCTCATTAGCTATCCAGTAAGCAACCTCCCTGTCATAACTTTCCAGATAAAATTCTGCTTTTTCTAATGCTTTATTTGTTTCGGGGTTTACCCATTTCCCACTTAAAGAGTTAAATGCAATATTCTCCAATTCCTCAATTCCGTTTTTGCCGGAGATCAATGCCATTCTTGACGGTGGCTGCTCTGTGCTTTCCATGCCAATCTGTTTATCCAGATGGTTCGGAAGCTGATGATATGCACTGATTGCTTCGTCTATATCATCAAAATATTGATAACTTCGCTCAGCTTTTACTCCATATGCGTCATTTACAACATAATGCTGTACAATAAAAGGCTGCTCTTTTTCCGGGGCAATTTCCAATTCTGCTATCCTTTTTCTTGCCAGATCAATAAATCCGTCTAATACCGCAGGATGGCTTTCCACCACATAATCCAGATTAGCATCCATTCCCCGGTTCACATTTTCCGGAATGGTAATGTTCTTTGCCCATTCCTTATTTACTTGGGAGAACCGACCATCCCATGACTTCACCGCCTTTTCGATCAATGTACCCTTTTTGACGATGACCGTGCCATCCCATGCAGTAATATCACTGCCTGCATACATTCCAAAGATACCGCCATCCAAAGGATTCCGTGTATCCTGATCCAGCTTTTGTACAGTTACCTTTGCTTTCTGTCTGTCATTTGTAAAAGTTGTTTCTGAGAAGACCACCTCTACATTCTGTCCGGCATAAGACAGTGTGATTTTCTTTTCTTCTCCAGAATTATAAAAATTCTTTGGTGCCTGTGTTTCACGCACAAGGTAAGTTCCAAGATGCAGGTTTTTAAGAATCACTGCACCATTAGAATCTGTAGTCAGGTTTCCTTTTACCAGATCACCCTTCTTGTAAACCTGCGCACCGTATGCGGTATAAATATCCTCCCCAGCATAAACATCATAGACAGCTCCTTCCTGTCTGCGGTTCTCATACCGGAATGTCACTCCGGCATCTGTCATATCCGCTCCTGTCAGAACCTGTCCCTCTTTATAAACCGTCAGTTCTCCCAACTGTTCCTCATCCGGAACGGTTGTTGTTACTGTCTGATTTGCCACCAGCTTTACATTATAAGCAGTGGTATTGATACGGTATCCTTTCGGAGCTGTAATCTCTTTTAAATAAACAGTATCCTGCGTTTTGACGATTTCAACAACGGATGCTCCGTTATTATCCGTTGCAGGCATCTGTGTAATAAGCTGTGTACAATTTTTGTCACTGTAAATTCCAAACACCGCACCGGACAATTTCGCATCCTGATTCTTAGAATCTACTTTGACCACTCCTACTTTTGCCAGTTCCAGCCATTTCACAGAGAAATCTACATATTTCTCATCTGTAACACCTTCACCAAATACCAACGCCAGATCCTGTGTGGAACTACCGGTTGTGATCTTGTACGCAGAATAATCTTTTGTGATACTTCCTTTCATGGTAGCTGACCAGGAACCGGATACATCAGCAGTCTGTGTCAGCGGAGCAGAAAGATAAAACTTTGTACCACCGGATACTTCCACATCCGCACCTGCTTTGCTGGTATTTCCTGTTGTAACGTTATGGAATTTCACACCAGCCGGCAGTTTCATGGTAATGGTCTGCAGTGTATCTGCCTTAAAGGTGATTACCTCTGTCCTTTGCTCATTCCCTTCCACATATGCAGTTACGTTAGCATTTGAAAAGGACATTGCTACATCCGGAATTTCCGGCTGATTTACACAGTAATTATACAATTCCATTGCCAAAGACTGTCCTGTGCTGTTGGTTCCGGAAAAAGCATCACTGCTCCCATTTGCGTATGATGCCGCAAGATGCGTGATGATAAATCTCTTTCCTGTTGAAAAATCCGGGTGTTTCTCTGCGAAAAATCCTTCATCACCGGATGCCTTTGTCCCGTAGTAACAAACCTTTGCCAATGTTTTACCATCCGCAAGTTTTGTGATGGTATAGTTTCCATCATCTGGACCTGGTTTCGATGACTGCACACAATAGGCAGTAGCTGTGACATTCCCAAATGTAACCGTATACGGAGCTGTCAAATAAGTGCCAAGACCATAATCCGCATAATAATACCAAGAACCTCTGGTTACTGTCACATTCTGGGAAGCCCTTGCTGAAAACAGAGCCGGAGCTTGTGCTGTAAAGGTTACTGTCTCCCCTTCTTCCATCTCCAGAAGATCAACGCCCTGCTCCACAGCCTGCAGCATCACATTTCCAAGGGAAAGACCACTTTCTTCATCCACGGTATCCTGCTCCTCCGCAGCTTCCAGAGCCGCATCCAATTCTGTTTCCTTTTCTTCCTGTACAGTTTCAGATTCTGTTACTTCTGTTTCTGATTGAATCTCCGAATGTGATTCGGAATCTTCTTCACTTTCGGATTCTCCTGTCTGTCCACTATTATCACCGGAATCAGAAGATCTTTCTGTCTGTACTTCAGTAATCGGCTCTTTTACAATGATCTTTCTGGTTACATGATAGGACGGATTTTTGCTGAACGGCTCCACAAAATAGACTGCTTTATAGGAATCCGCCTAGTTCACATCAAAATCCTGTCCACTTTCATTCTTCGCCTCATGGAAAGTCACTTTGACCTTCTCTAAATTGAACTTCATTCCAGAAAAATCCGTCTTTACATCAAAACTGCTTCCCACTTCTACCTCATAATCCTGTACCTGAACCACTTCTTCCTCTGCCAGGTTATCCTTTACCTTTTCCAGTGACGGATATTTAGCCTCATATGCTGCAGGCTCTGTTTCCACCGCATAAATAGTGATCGGCTGTATAATAGAAGTCATGATCGTTATTACCGAAAGCATCCCGGAAAGAATCCTTTTTACTTTTCCTTTCATTCTTTGCATACCTCACTTTCGTTATTTGTTCAGTCTGATAACTGCTGTTTGATAGTTCTGTCCCCGTATAACTAAGTTTTCATAATGGTTCACCCCTTTCTTTTACTTTGCACTGTCCCCAAATAACAGCACATGAATGCAGGAAAGCCGCAAAAGACTTCCCTGCACAGCATCTACTGTCATCCAGTAATCTACTGGAATAAAAATTTGAGCGTTTTGCCTGTTTTCTTCCCCGAACCCGTTCCAGCTCTGGTTTTCCAATTCCGCAGCGTTCTCTCCAGCAAGGTACGCAGAATGCACACTCAAGTGCCAGGTATCAATCCGGGCAGGCGATGAAATTGTCAAGGTACAATGAAAGGGAATTTGATTTAGAATAAAAAAGAAATGTGCCCCTTCACTAATCGTATGTTTGAAGGGGCAAAAATTAACCTGTTTATAAATTTTTCTGTAATAAAATTGTTTACACCTGAAATGAGAAAATGTATACTATAATCATTGACAAATCGGTAGCTCAAGAGGACAATACATAAATGAATACACCAACTGTAAGTTTTAAATTAATTAATTGGATAAAAAAGAAGAGTACAGATTGTGTACTCTTAGTTCTTGTAATAGTTTATTTTTCTATCAGTATTTTATTTGGTGTTGGATACTACTTTTTAGCAAAAAGTAACAATTTTAATACTGTTGAATCCTCTGTTGATCAAATGGATGAACAGAATTCATTAGAGATAAAAACCCATCATGAAATTATTGATTATATTTATTTTAGCTTCATTACAGCATCTACCATTGGATATGGTGATTTCTATCCTACGGCTGCATTTGGAAAAGCTTTGGTAGTGTTTCAATCTATTTTTTGCTCAGTCTATGTCGCTGTTATGATGTCCATTATCACATCAAAGCTTTTATGGCCTACCAAAAACACAGTAATTTTTTCCAAAAAGATACTATACAATCCGGAAAATAAATATTTTCAAGTTCGAATCATCAACACCAATAGCATGCCAATTATAAATCCAGAAATAAGAATGACTATGACGCAACATGGAAAAGGTGATATTATTGCAGGTGTTCTAGAATTAGATAATAGTACGGCTAGACCTATTTATTTGGGAAAACATGATTTTATTTTAAATCTGGGTGTTGGTAATGTGAATACGAATAATGAACTCAGTGTTCCTGAAGCAAAAATAATGTTGTGTGAACTGAAAAAGGCAATAAATTATCAGAATATTGCGAAGAAAAATGACAGCCGCTTTAGAATTACAATTACAATTAGCGGTAGCAATGGCATACAGAATATTGCAGAAATAAAAAAATATTATGTAACCGATTTTGTTGAAGGTACAGGATTTTCGGCTATCAAGTACGAAGGAAAGGATACAGATAAACTAGGAATAAAGTATAAACGAATTTCTGATTTCTGGTTCCAATTTGAAAAAATAAGAGATGAAAAACCAATTGTATAAATTTTCCCTCTGGCAGATAAATAAGTTTTTGAGGAGGACTTTGTCTGCAAAAAAGTAGTGAAAATTTACTGTCGTAACATAACAAAGCCAGCAGCCCCCCCTTCTACTGGCTTACATTTGAGAGCGTTTCAAGTTTTGTGTAAACAGAAAAAACTGATATAAGATATGTCATTAGTTATCGAGGACAGAACCTGTTTTTCAGG
>OIWP01002686.1_pt1 | contig 17069 bp, 7 predicted proteins | sample 1587661 | NCBI WGS metagenome assembly OIWP01 (sample SAMEA3888899, study PRJEB22519) | human gut metagenome | biome: human gut; feature: human-associated habitat; material: faeces | place: Denmark | collected 2010 | reverse complement strand
AGCAGCATTTTAAGATATTAAGAATCAAATAGATTGAATAATTACTCTTGTTGAATGAATTCGACGTAAATAAAGCTTTCTGGAATGATTTATCTATCTTTTTATGCTATTTTGCAGAGAAATGTTATTGTGTGATAGCTTAAGGTAATAAGGAAAGTAGATGTTAGAACCCCATTCAGGAGTCCATAGTGTGGTTTATTTTAAACCAATAAGCAGTTTCTTTTAAAGGTAAGAGATGTTCCTTTTAAACCAACGACTTGTTTCATTATATCAAAACTCGTTTTCGATAGTATGAAAAAGTACATGTTTATAAAGAATTATGCTATATATATTCAATAAAAGGAATATATATGATGTAAATGTAACTTTCTTTTTTCTATTTAGCAACTCAATAGAAGATTAATTCTTCTGCATACATGAAAAATAGAACATAATTTGAAATAACTAAGATAAAATATTTCAATCTTTACCTGGCAAGTTTAGCTCGAAGTTCTTTTAGTCTTTTTGCAGCCTGTAGATTATCAACCTTTATATATCTCATGAATGCAGATGGACTCTTATGCCCGGATATGCGCATAAGCTCTCCAGCAGGAAAGCCGGATAAATACATATTTGTGCAAAACGATCGTCGACAGGTATGAGAAGAGATCATCTCCCATTTTTCATAGACTCTCTTTTCCCGTTCCTTTCCTTTTTTGCGAACAACTTCGATTTTTTGTTTTAGTTTTGCTCTTCGCCCTAATTCTTTAACCCTTTCGTTGAATATATATCTAGGAATTTTAGGTAAATCGTAGTTGTACTTCTTGAGTATTTCCGGTACATAATCGATCATAGGGATTATGACAGCTTTATGCACTTTTCTCTGTTTGAGATTTATAATCTCATTATCTAAGTCAATATGTTCGGGACTTAATGTTGAGAGATCACTATAACGTAATCCTGTAAAACACCCAGTAATAAAAACATCTCTAATCTCTTCCAATTGCTTATCATCTGACAAGTCTAACTCGTGTATTGTTGAAAGTTCCTTTTCACTTAAATAAATAGCATCAGTTTCTTCTTCTACGACCTTAAAATGCTTCAAGTCAATTGGAGGAATAATTCCTTTATCTATTTGATAATTAACAAACCCTTTTAACAAACGTACAATTTTTCCAGCAGAATTAGTGAGTAAACCAACACTTCCATCGGGCTTTATAACCTTATAAAATAAATAGTCCATGAATTCATTGTAAAATATAAGATTCAGGTTATGGAAAGTAATTGGTTGCGATGAATGTTCTTTGAAAGCGACCAGATGTTTGCGAAGTGTTCGGTAGTCTTTTATTTGATCTGCAGAAACAACTGGAGCTTTTTCTGTTATATATCTTTCTAATGCGTCAAAGATATCTACCCGATTAGGTCGTAATTCATATTCTCTATTCTTTTTTAGTTCAAGTAAAACAAAATCTACGGTTGGACTTATTCCATTTATCTTTGCATATGTAAGAATTTCTCCAAGCTTGGATGTCATTCTAATCAGACAGGCATCAATCTCATCATAGTTTGGACAAGCGCGCTTAATCCATCTCTTTTTAGAATCCCAGTGTTCTGGTTTAATACTGTATCCAGTAGAGATGAGCGTACGCTTAGTTCGATTGTAGTTATATCGAACATAAAGGACAGTAGTCCCCTCTCGAGTGACGTACCTTGGTTTAATATATGGAGTATATTTGGCGATAGTAAAATCTGTATTGCATTCGTATTGCAAAGTTACAAAAGCTATCTGAAATGAGCAATATCTCATCGTTAAAAGCTAGAATCTCAAAATGTATTGTGCTATCTTTAAAAAAGTGGATAAAAATTGCTCAAAAAGGAAAAAAACTACTCAAAGCACACTGTAAGAGACTTATTTTGCACTTTAAAAACACTCAAAAGATGAAAAAAGAATAGATTTTGTCCTTTCTTGAACACAGATTTTCCTAATATTTAGCATTAATTCCATTATTTTGTAGCGTTGCAAATAAAATGCTATAGAAAAACAGTTGGATTTGTATGACTCCCAGGTCTGCCTGAAACACACAATTCTATATTAACTTTTCCCCTTAGCATTTATCAATGTTCGACAGTACTGATTTTATATATTCTTTAGGTATAGCGATAGAAAGGTAAGATTGTATTTACGAGGTAATAGTAAGAAGGTAAAAAGAAGAATAAAAGAAAACGTAGGGTTTGTTTTTCTTTATTGGTAAACAAGATTGTAGATGGGTAACCTTAAAATTGTAGATTAATTAGAAAATATTTATGAAGAAACTACTAACAGTAATGGTCTTTTCGGTCGGTTTATTTGCGAATGCTCAAACCGGCAACTTATTTAAACCAGTAAAAGAGGTAGCGCTACGTACTCCATCAGTACCTATCGTTGTTTCAGATCCTCACTTCTCTATCTGGTCTCCTTATGATAAATTGATGGAAGGAAGTACAGAACACTGGACTACAGCTAAAAAGCCTTTAGTAGGAGCCTTACGTGTAGATGGTAAAGTGTATCGTTTCCTGGGTAAAGATCAAGTGGCTCTAATACCTATTGCTCCTATGACAAATGTGGAACGCTGGGAGGCGGCATATACTAATAGCCAACCCGCAAATGGATGGCAAGAATTCCAGTTTGATGATAGTAGTTGGAAAAAAGGTAAAGCTGCCTTCGGCAGCCGTGATATGCCACGGGTTCGTACAGAATGGAAAGGAGATAATACAGATATTTATATCCGACGTACATTTGAAATAAATGATTTAGATTTAACAGAGAATATTTTTCTCATTTATTCTCACGACGATGTATTTGAATTATATTTAAATGGGGAAAGACTGGTGGCTACGGATCTCGTATGGAAGAATAATGTAAACCTAAAACTTTCAGATGAAGCAAAGAAGAAACTTCGTAGTGGTAAAAATGTGATTGCCGCACATTGTCATAACACAACTGGAGGATCTTACGTGGATTTCGGTTTATATCGTGAAAAGAAAAATGCAGTAACATTTGATAATGAAGCCATACAGAAGTCGGTAGATGTATTAGCCACTTCCAGTTACTATACATTCACTTGTGGCCCAGTCGAATTAGATGTCGTATTTACAGCACCTCAATTGATAGATGATTTGGACTTGCTTTCAACTCCGATTAACTACATCTCTTATCGTGTACGTCCTCTTGATAAAAAAGAGCACGATGTACAATTTTATATAGAAACTACTCCGGAGTTAGCAGTGAATGAAACAACCCAACCCACTATTGCGCGCACATTATCAAAAAATGGTATTAGTTATGTAGAAGCTGGCGCCATCAACCAGCCGATATGTGATCGTAAAGGTGATTTGATTTGTGCTGACTGGGGATATGTATATCTTGGTAGTGTAAATGGAGCAGGAAAATCTGTAAGCTTGGGTGACTATAGCGGAATGAAAGAATCTTTTGCTAAAAATGGAACTTTAGCTTCAAGTAAAACTAAATGGATCACTCGCAGAGAAGAAAATACTCCTGCAATGGCTTATGTACATAATTTTGGAACTGTTACCAAAGATGGTAAAGATGGTTTCTTGATGATCGGTTATGATGACATTTATTCTATTGAATATATGTATGAAAAACGTATGGGATATTGGAAACATGATGGTAAAGTGACGATTTTTGATGCTTTCGAGAAACTAAGAGATAACTATCAATCCATCATGGAGCGTTGTCGTGCACTTGACGAACTTATTTATAGTGATGCAGAAAAAGCAGGTGGCAAAAAATATGCAGAAATCTGCTCTGCAGCCTATCGTCAAGTTATTTCTGCTCACAAGCTCTTTACTGATAAAGAAGGTAATCTGATGTGGTTCTCTAAAGAGAATAACAGTAATGGCTGTATCAATACAGTCGATCTGACCTATCCGTCCGCCCCTCTGTTCCTCGTTTATAATCCAGATTTGGAGAAAGCGATGATGACCAGTATTTTCGAATATAGTGCAAGTGGTCGCTGGAATAAACCTTTTGCTGCACATGACCTTGGTACTTACCCAATAGCTAATGGACAAGTTTATGGTGGTGATATGCCAATTGAGGAAAGTGGTAACATGGTGATTCTAACAGCAGCCATTTCGAAGATCGAAGGTAATGCTGATTATGCTAAGAAATATTGGGACATTTTAACTACATGGACTAATTATTTAGTAGAGTATGGACAGGACCCGGAAAACCAACTTTGCACGGATGACTTCGCCGGGCATTGGGCGCACAATGCCAACCTTTCAGTGAAAGCGATTATGGGCGTAGCCGGATATAGCGAGATGGCTCGTATGCTCGGTTTGAATGATGTGGCAGATAAGTATGCAGCGACAGCCAAGAAAATGGCGGTGAAGTGGGAGGAAATGGCAAATGAAGGCGACCATTACCGTTTGGCTTTTGACCGTAAGAACACTTGGAGCCAAAAATACAATATGGTTTGGGATAAGTTGTGGAATCTGAATCTGTTTCCTAATAATGTAATCGGAAAAGAAATCAGCTATTACTTGACAAAACAGAATCCTTATGGACTTCCTCTAGATTCCCGCAAAGAGTATACAAAATCCGACTGGATTATGTGGACAGCAGCTATGTCTCCGGATAAAGAGACTTTTCAGAAATTTTCTAATCCTCTCTATAAATATATCAACGAAACGATATCTCGTGTGCCTATCAGTGACTGGCATCATACAGACAGCGGCAGATGGGTCGGCTTCAGAGCACGTTCAGTAATCGGAGGATACTGGATGAAGGTATTAATGGACAAAGTTCAGAATAATCAATAAAGTTATCATGACGTTTATTTCAAATTTATACAGAGGAGATCTTTAAAGAATATTACTATAAAATCAAAGGCTTACAAAATATAGGCTAAACGCTGTATAGTAGAACTTTATTCAGGACAGAAAAAAAGAAATAAGAATGTTTTTTATACACACAACTTTTTAACGTTATTACTATGAAACATCAAAACTTGGAATTTAAGTGGATGTGTCTACTCTTTCTAGCTCTGCTACTCTCTCCTCCTCTACTTTGGGGACAGAATCATAGCATTAAAGGGCAAATTGTAGATGCAAAAAGCAATGAACCTTTAATAGGAGTAAACATTACTGTTGAAGGAACTTCGAATGGTACCATTTCTGATATAGATGGTCGGTTTACGCTATCTGTAGCTACTAATGCCGTACTTAAAATTTCTTATATCGGCTATCAAGAAAAGAAAATCAAAGTGAATGATCTGAAAAAAGAGACTATCATTTCTCTGGAGGAAGATAGCAAGCAACTAGAAGAAGTAGTGGTAGTGGGTTATGGCATTCAGAAAAAGGTATCAAGCGTAGGCGCTATTACCCAAACTAAAGGAGAAGAATTGTTGAAAGGAGGTAATATTACTTCTGTATCAGAGGCTTTACAAGGTAAACTAAATGGTTTGGTAGCTATCAATACTTCAGGCAAGCCTGGAGCAAGTGATACAAAAATGTACATTCGTGGTAAGGCTTCCTGGCAAAACTCTGATCCTTTAGTCTTGGTAGATGGTATAGAAAGAGACATGAATGATGTTGACATGAATGAAATCGAGTCTATATCTATTCTAAAAGACGCTTCTGCTACAGCCGTATATGGGGTTCGAGGTGCAAATGGTGTAATATTGTTAACAACCAAACGCGGACAAGATAAGAAACCAAACATCAATTTTTCTACAAGCTTTGGTATTAAACAGACTACTGCAAATATGGAATGGGCAGATTATGTTACATCCATGAAAATGTATAATGAAGCTGTAGCTAATGATAATAATTGGAATCAACAAATTAAACAATCCGTTATCAATGCTTGGTCAAATGCTTTTGATACAGGCAACTACGGTCCTTATAATGATGTCTTTCCACAAGTAGACTGGTGGGATGAATTGGTTAAACCAGGTTTTTCCCAGCAATATAATGTGAATATCAGCGGAGGAACCAATTTCATGCGTTACTTCGCCTCCATCGGTTATCAAAATGACGGTGATATTTATGATTTACAGAAACAGGAGAATTTTGATCCAAGGAACTACTATCGCCGTTATAACTGGCGTTCAAATTTAGACTTTAATCTAACTAAAACAACTTCCTTATCAGTAAATATTGCAGGGAAAATGGGATACCGCAATGACAACTTTGCTGATGATGTGTACACTCGAATCATTGCGGCACCAACCAATTCTTTCCCGATAAAGTATAGTGATGGCTATTGGGGAGATGGATCTACTGCCGGCTATAATCCTGTTTGTAATATGAATACAAATGGGTCACAACTGTATAAAACCTTTCAGGGATGGTATGATGTTCGTTTGGAACAAAAACTGGACTTTCTAACTAAAGGACTAAAAGCTGCCGCTAAAGTTTCATACACCTCTGCTTCCACTACTCGTTCTAGTATAAAGACTGGTGAAATTTGGGGTAACAATGATTTTGAATCCAGAAACAGTATTATTAAATACCATCGCGAATACGATTATTCTAATCCGATAGTCAATGCAGATGGTTCCCTCACTTATCCCATGATTTTGGAGAAACGATGGCCAAATGATGAGGATATTGAACTCCCTCCCAACGTTTCTTATGATAATTTGGATGGTTATAATCGTAAGTTATATTACGAATTCTCTGTGGAATATAATCGTTCATTCGGGAGTCATAATATAACAGCATTAGCTCTGATGAATCGTCAAGTGTCCGATTCAAAAGATGATAAAGTTATCAAATTCCCAAGTTATCGTGAAGAATGGGTAGGACGTGTTACTTATAATTGGAAAGAACGTTATTTGGCAGAGATGAATATCTCTTATACAGGTTCGGAAAAATTTGCCCGAGGACAACGCTTCGGCCTGTTCCCTTCCTATTCTTTGGGATGGCGTGCTTCAGAAGAACCTTTTATAAAAAAACATGTTGGAGATGTGCTGACTAACCTAAAATTTAGATATTCATACGGAAAAGTCGGTAGTGATGCAGCTGCTGCACGTTGGAATTACATCCAATTATTTAATTCTTTAGGAAGTATTGAATTAGGAAATACACAAGGAGTCACACATAGCCCGCTCTATACAGAAGGAGATATTGCTAACTTGACTTCAACATGGGAAAAAGCGACTAAACATAACTTTGGAATAGAAATTGGCTTATGGAATAAGTTAGACTTAACTTTGGATTTATTTAAAGAGAATCGTAAAGATATTCTAATGACCCCACAAACCACATCTTCTATTGTAGGAGCTACTTTTAACGCTATCAACCGAGGAGAAACAAAAAATCATGGTTTAGAATTAGAGTTACGCTGGAATGACAAAATCGGACGTAATTTTAATTACTGGGGAGCTTTAACTTTTGCAACCAGCGAAAACCGGATTGTCTATAAGGATGATCCAAGAAATGCGGATGAGCACTTGAAAGCCGCAGGTAAACCGATTGATTATCAAAACCGTTTTATTGCGATCGGTAATTATGGTTCGATAGACGATGTGTTCAATTACGCACAAACAGCTATAAATGGTACTACAGCATCGCAAGTAATTCCTGGAGACCTTATCTATATAGACTTCAATGGAGACGGGATAATCAACTCAAATGACAAGGTAGTTGTAGACGAATTGAATTACCCATTGACTACTATCGGATTTTCTTTCGGCTTCAATTGGAAAGGACTTAACTTCAGTGCAATGCTCTATTCGCCACGCAATATATATAAGTTACAGTTCGATCAATATCTGTGGGATTTTCCAGCTTCAAACATACGTGTTCAACCAAAATCCATGGAACGATGGACGCCGGAAACAGCTAATTCATCGGGTGTTATGCGACCTACTACACACTTGAACAATACATACAATAAAGTGGAAAGTACTTATCGTTATTCCGACTATTCATATATACGATTAAAGAATATGGAGATAGGTTATACATTCCCTAAAAAATGGTTGAGTGAAGCACATATTTCCAATCTTCAAGTTTACATGAATGGAAATAACTTACTGACTTTCTGGAAAGGCGACAAACGAGTAGACCCAGAAACAGGAGGTGTAGGTAGCTATCCGATTGTCCGTACTTATACCTTAGGACTAAGAGTTTCATTTTAATCATATTCAAAAGAAATAAAGATGAGAAAAGTATTATTATATATCTGTTCAGTTTTCATTCTTGGCGGGATGACAAGCTGTGAAGACTTCTTAGACAAAAGGGAAGATGTAGGATTGACAGAAGATGATATCTTCAGAGACTACTATTCTTTACGAGGTTTCTTAGATCAATCTTTCAACCAATTGGAAAATGTTATGGTAATGGATAATTGGGAAAATGGACGCGCATTTGTCGGTCTCTTTGCAGACGAGATGGCAACCACGGATAATTCATCTGCCGTTTTTACCTTACATTCCGGAAACTGGTTAAGTAATGCCAAATCAAGTACAACTTTTGAGATTGGCAACGGTGGAAGTACAGCCATATCTCGTTCTTATAAAGCGCTACGTATCAATAATCGCATAATTAATGATATCGATAAGGCTCCTTTGACACCTGAACAAAAAAACGAGATTCTGGGACAAGCTTATTTCTATCGTTCGTGGTTCTACTTTCAGATAATTAAAAGATATGGGGGGATGCCTATTATTGACAAGGTCTTTGAAGGTGGAGATGATGATATTTCCCGTATAACCTACCATGAATCACATGACTGGATGATGGAAGATATACAAAAAGCAATCTACATGCTACCAGACAGTTGGGATGATCCAAACTATGGAAGACCCACAAAAATTGCAGCAATGGCACTTAAAGAATGGGCACAGTTATTTGATGCAAGTCCATTGATGCAAAATGATTTAAATTCTACAGAAAACAAAGGCTATGACACGGAACGCGCAAAATCCGCAGCAAAATCCGCTTATGAAGTAATACGTTATATGGATGGAAGCAAGTCTGCCCCTTATCCTTATGGTTTGGCTAGTAAAGAAGAATATACGAATGTTTTCTATTTTAAATATCCACCAGTACATCAACCGGAGTACATTTGGGTCAAGCGACAATTTCCTAATGCTGCTAATCAAAACCAAAAACGTACTATCCGCACATTCTGGCAATATGAGGATCTTGCATTCGGTTCGGGACCAGATGGAAATTCCATGTGCTGCCCAAGTTTGAATATCGTCAACATGTTTGACAAAAAGGGAGCAGACGGTATTTATTACCCGATTGATGACCCACGAAGCGGCTATGCACTTGACTATGACCATAAGCCATTTGAGGATCGTGATCCCCGTTTCTATAACAACATCCTTTTACCTGGAACAACTTGGGGACATTACGCTGATGGACGTACCTATTACATTACAACCTACAAAGGAGGAGCAGCCTATCAGCACATGCTAACTCAAAAAGACTGTAACAAACGAATGTTTACAGGATTTATGTGTAAGAAGTTCATGTGGCCGGAATGTAACCAATATCTTGAAAAGAACAATCCGAATTGTTGGTGGGACTATCGCTTCCTCACCATATATATCCGTGCTTCGCAAATTTATTTAGATTATGCAGAAGCACTATTCGAGGGTTGTGGAAGTGCTACGGCAACTATTGAGGGATGTCCTATATCAGCTGCAGAAGCTATTAATATTCTTCGCAGACGAATTGGCTTAACAGATCTGCCATCAGATATTGTAGCCGATCCTGATAAATTCCGTGCAGCTTATCGCCGTGAGCGTGCTGTAGAATTAATGTTTGAAAATCATCGTTGGTGGGATATCCGCCGTTGGATGATCTTAGAAGAAACATTCAAGGATACTTATCCTATTAAGGGAGCATTATTCACACCACGAGAATCCAATCATGGAAGTATCACGGACAAGTCTACATTGACTTATGATTATGAACAAATCGATATAACTCCGGAAGTGCGTTCTTTTACAAAGAAGAATTACTGGTATCCTTTGCCTCAACATGATGTAGACGCATTGAATAATTTGCAACAAAACCCATATTGGTAATTAAAATGGCTTAATCAAATGAAAAGATATAATAAATTCATATTTATTCTGTTTGTCACTGCTATATTATCCGGCATAGCCACTTCGCTAGAAGCACAGGATAAACCCAAAAAGAAAAAAACAGCCCTTATTGAAGTGAAAGGGCTGGTGACAGACAACAGTGGTAAACCGCTAAGCGGAGTAACAGTATTGAGCGGTGAAGGTTCTATTATTAACTATACAGATGCAAATGGAAAATTTGCACTCAAAACAAAAGCTGATGGAACCTTATTAATTGAAGCGTTCGGTTATAAAGATGTTGTAATAAACCTCGCAAAAGAACAACCCACTGTTATTAAATTACAAAATGAAGATCTATATGCTTCAGAAAGAGACATACACGAACGTGCAGACGGTGGAAAAACGTATCAGCGGGATCTGGTAGGTACAGTATCCAAGTTATCTATGGAGAATGTATTAAAATACCCTGATTTACAATTATCCAATGCCTTACAAGGACAAGCTGCCGGACTAATTGCTATTTCCGGTGACGGCGGCTTGGGCTATAACGCATCAACATTATATGTCCGCGGACAACACAATAATGGAACAAATACAGCCTTAGTCATTATTGATGGAATAGAACGCCCAATAGATGATATTTTACCGGAAGAAATAGAATCCATCGAAGTTTTAAAAGATGCCACAGCCAAAATCCTGTATGGAGCAGCTGCCACAAACGGAGTAGTCTTAGTACGTACAAAAAGAGGAGAGGCACATAAACGAATTGTACGTGTCGGGGTAGAATATGGCGTACAACCCACTACACGTGTACCTAGCTATCTGAATTCCTACAATTATTCAAAACTGTTTAACGAAGCTCGTATAAACGATGGTATGAATCCCTACTACACTGACACACAATTAGAAGGATATAGAAATAGTAGCGGAATCAATGACGTATTGTATCCAAATGTTGATTATTACAATGAGTTCTTATTGAACCAAAATATCTACCGAAAAGGTACAATTGAGTTTAATGGAGGTAATGAAGGTGTGAAATACGCATTAGTTGGTGGATATACTGGTGGTTCCGGATTAGAAAAAGTTGGAGAACGTTCGGCTTTACACCGTATGAATGCACGTGGTAATCTGGATATTAAAATCACCGATTTTCTTACAGTAACAGCAGATGTTGCAGCTCGTGTGGAACTGAAAAACTGGGGAGCAAAAGATGGTGCAGGCATATTCAGTACATTATCTTCTAATCGTCCCAATGAGTACCCTTTCATCATTCCTAATGAAACATTATCGGGACAGTTTACCCCCAATGAAGACGGGACGCCATTCTTCGGAGCCAGCACACGGATAGTAGACAATTTATATGCAGATATGGTTTATGGAGGTGACACTTCCGAAAGGTATGTAAATAGCCAGACAAACCTTGGAGCAAATTTTGACTTCAATAAATACGTTAAGGGATTGACATTTAATGCTTATGTAACTTTTGACAATTATAGTTATTTACGTCAAGAATTAAGGAATACTTATCCAACCTATGCTATTGACACTTATAGTGATTTAGACGGTGAAACTATCACCCGATATACACAGATGAAAAAGCTGGATTTGCCCAAAACGCAAAAGATAGCCTCCAATAATACCTACCGCTATTTTGGTATGCGTGCAGATATAGGATATGAACGTACATTAGGAGTGCATGACTTTTCAGCAATTGGAGCATTCCGCTATACAAAGAATGAGATGACAGGAATGACACAAGATTTTAAAGATGCCAATATCTCTCTGCGTCTAAACTATAGTTATGACAAACGCTATCTAGCCGAGCTAACTCTGGCTGGTATGGGGTCCAACAAATTTGATAAAAACGATCGTTTTTTCTTTTCTCCGGCTATAGGAGCTTCATGGATAATTTCTAACGAAAGTTTCATGAAAGAAGTAAAGGCAGTTAACTTCCTGAAGCTAAAAGCAAGTTACGGTGTGTTAGGCTATACAGGTAATACAGGATTCTTCTTGTATCAAACTGGTTGGAATAATAATGGCAACTATAATTTCTTTCAGGATCAAACAGATCATAAAGTTAGTTTAGCTCGTTGGGGAAATCCTGATTTAACATGGGAATACTCTCAAGAGTTTAATATTGGTATCGAAGGGTTATTCTTTAATAATCGTTTAAGCACAGAACTTAATTATTTCCATGAATGTAGAAAAGACATCATTGGAGTGAATAATGCCCAATATGCCGCTACAGCAGGGAATTATACAATATATGAAAATATCGGTCAGGTGACTAATCAAGGTATAGATATTGCAATCAACTGGAAAGGAAATATCGGGCGAGACTTTTTATACACAGTCGGAGCCAATATGACTTATTCAAAAAATAAATTAGATAAATGGAACGAAATAGAAGGAGTGGAAAGCTATCGTAAAGCCATTGGGCGACCTACTAGTACTATTTTTGGCTTACAAGCACTAGGATTATTTGGAAAAGACATTCCATTAGAAGGTCACTCATTGCAATCATACGGTATATATCAAAATGGCGATATTGCATACGCTGACTTAAACAACAATGGGATTGTAGATGATAATGACCGTATGAGTCTAGGACAAAGTTTTCCTGTAACTACTTGGGGAATCAATGTAGACCTCAAATACAAAGGGTTTGGACTTTATATGTTAGGAACTCTTCATACAGGTATTACTCAATTATGTACAAACGCTTATTATTGGAATAATGGTCTGAATGGATACTCTGAATTAGCATTAAATCGCTACCATGAGGTTAATAATCCTTCAGGTACAATGCCCCGATTAACAACAACGACAGAAAGCAATAACTTTCGTGATTCCAGTTTTTGGACAGAGAATGGATCATTTTTCCGTTTGAAAAATGTAGAACTTAGTTATACATTTGAAAATAAAGCTGGTAGATTCTTTGCAAATAAATGTAAACTATTCGTTCGTGGTACAAATCTGCTTACTTTCTCTAAAATAAAGGATCTGGATCCGGAAAGATTAAATGCCGGAATCACAAATTATCCAGCCTATATGACTCTAACCGGCGGTTTATCCGTCTCTTTCTAAACTTAAAAAATATAAAAATATGAAAATAAGCAAATTAATACTGTTAACTTGTGTTTGGGGAAGTATTGTTTCTTGTGAAGATCTGCTTGACCCTAAATTGACGAATGAATGGTCCAGTGAGACCGTATGGACTAATCCAGATATGGCACAAGCCGTTTTGACTCAAGCATATGCTGATTTAATGGTTGTTCCGGATCATTATGATGATAATTTCTTAGATGCTGCAACAGACAATGCACTAACCCGAAATTATGGTTCGAGTGTATACCGAGCTAGTATGGGAGCATTCAGCCGATCAACAAATCCACTTGGAAATTGGGACAATATGTATGATAAGATACAAAGCATCAATCTATTCATAGAAAAAGGAGTTACAGATGATGTGATATACAATCGTGTAAGTAAAGAAACTGACCAGGCAATAAAGACTCGTTTACTTGGTGAAGCCTATTTTTTAAGAGCATGGTGCAGCTTCAAATTGTTACAAACTTATGGAGGACGAACAGACGAAGGAGAAGCATTGGGATATACGATCACCAACCATTTCATTAGCGATAAGGAATCTGCAAAGCCAAGTCTGTTTAAACGTGACTCGTATAAAGATTGCGTCAGCCAGATTGTTTCCGATTGTGAAGAAGCTGCCAGACGTTTACCTGTAACTTACACAGGAGATGATGTAGTTGTCGGAAAATCTAAAATTGGTAGAGCTTGCGGATTAGCGGCAAATGCTCTTAAAGCAAGAACTTTGCTCTATGCAGCAAGTCCGGCTTATCAAGACAAGGATGTAATTCAAATAAATGGCATGGGTAATTTTACTGTATTGAATGAAGCTACTTATCAAGCAGGTTGGGAGCGTGCTGCTCTTTTTGCCAATGAAGTGCTCAAAAACGCAGGGATAAACTATACCTTTACAGCGATGGCTGCTAAAGACTTGGCTGATGCTGGCAGTGATACCCCGGCCGATTTTATTTTCCGCACCTACATGGGACTTGTACATGGTATGGAAAGCCGACACTACCCTCCTTTTTATTTGGGAAATGCACAAACAATTCCCTCCCATAATTTAGCAGCCGCCTTTCCCGCCAAAAATGGCTATCCAATAACAGATTCACGTTCATTATATGACGAGCAAGATCCGTATCTGATAGCTAGAGATAACCGATTCAATATGAATCTATATTATCAAGGAAAAAAGTTTGGAGCTTATAACTCAAACATTGATGTATCTGAAGGTGGAAAAGATTCAGAGAGTTTTCACATTTATGCCAGTCGTTCGGGATATTATTTATCCAAATTCTTGTCTACTACACAAAAAAATATGCTGGATCCGATTCAAACATTGAATTCTCGGCACTTTAACCCATTATTACGTAAAACAGAAGTTTGGCTGAATTATGCAGAAGCCGCCAATGAAGCATGGGGACCTGAAGGTAAAGGTGACGACTGTAAATATAGTGCTTATGATGTCTTAAAAATCATACGTGAGAAATCAGGTGGTATCACAGATGCTACCTATTTGTCAGAAGTAGCTTCTGAAGGTAAAGACGCATTCCGGAAATTAATCCAAAATGAACGTCGTATAGAATTTGCTTTCGAAGATCACCGTTTTTGGGATTTACGCCGCTGTTTACTTCCCCTAGATACCACTATTGAAGGAATACAAGTGACAAGAACGGATAATGGTCTTTCTTATGAAATAAAAGAAATAGAACAACGTCCGTTGGATGCACTTCGCTATTACTATTTGCCGTTACCTAACGACGAATTATTAAAGAATCCAAACCTCAAAAATAATATGGGGTGGAATAATAACTAATATTATATACGATTATGAAAATTGCAAAAATAATATTGCTCGCTTTGACGACTTGTTTAGTGTCTTGCTATGAAGATTATACCCATGATTATGAAACAACAAATGTTGGTTTTGCTTTACAAAACCCATTGCGTACAGTTATATCAGACCGTGATATGCCTATATATGTGGGAGTATCATTAGGAGGTAAACGGGAAGTTGACATGAATGATTGGGCTAAATTCACCTTGGATGCTTCTTTATTAGAGGGTACTCCTCTTACACTTCTCCCCGAAGAATATTATACATTGGAAGATCCGGAGATATTTAAAGTGCGGAAATCTAATTTACCTGTAGCAGATGTTGAAATCAAGTTTACAGATGCTTTTTATACAGATCCATTAAGTCTGACTACACATTATGCCCTCCCTTTCAGAGTTACAGAAAGTTCCATGAACACTATTCGCGAGGGAGCGGATTATTCTATTGTAGCAATAAAGTATGTCAGTTCCTTTTCCGGAGTTTACTACCTTCAAGGTGAAGTAAGCGAAGTAGATGATAATGGGAATATAATAGAAGGTACCACTGTGGTGTATAAAGAAAAAGACTTGATAAATAATAATACTCTGGAACTAAGCACTCTCGCCCAAAATAAATTATTAAGACCCGGAGTAGCGAACTTAACGAAAAGCAATGCCAATCGTTTCCAATTGACAATCGACAACAACAGCGAATCAGGTCCGGACTACAATGTTCAAATAGAAGGTATAGAAGGAGGAGTCACAATCGTTGAAGGAAATGGCAGCTACATTGCCCAAAGTCCGACTTACACCTTCAATAGTGGAGACAAACCTTGTCCGGAAATCAACTTGAATTACACCTATGAATTAGCAGGCAAACGTTATAAAGTGAAAGAACAATTAGTGTTACGTCGCGATCCTGTGAACGATTTACGAGTAGAATCATGGAAGTAATTTAAAACTTGAGACATGAGGAACTATATCGGTTTTTCATGTCTCAAAAAGATAACAGTAAAAGCAAAAAAGTATATGAAAAAAGAATTAGCTGTATCAGTTGTCTCCAGCATACTCTGTATAACCACAGGAGTTGCCCAAACTAACAAACCCAATGTTGTTATTATCATGACTGACCAGCAACGGGCAGATTTATGTGGTCGTGAAGGCTTCCCAATGGCTGTAACTCCTTTTACCGATTCTCTTGCATTGAGTAATGTGTGGTTTGACAAGGCATATACGGTGGCTCCTGCCAGTATGCCTGCGCGTTGTTCCATGTTTACAGGACGTTTTCCTACTGCCACTCATGTCCGTACCAATCACAACACTCCCGACATGTATTACAAGAAAGATATGCTTGAAGTATTTAAGGAACAAGGGTATAAGACTGCACTAGTAGGTAAGAATCATGCACATGTGAAAGGAAAAGATTTCGATTATTGTGAGGAATATTTCCATTGGGGAAAAAATCAGCGAGATACACAAGAAGATAAGGATTTTGCATTCTTCCTAAATAACAAAGCTCGTGGACAATATTTGGAAGCCACTCCTTTCCCGTCAGAAGCGCAGAACCCGGTAAAAATTGTCACTAAAGCTTTAGCCTGGGCGGAAGCGCAAAAAGACTCAGCCTTTTTTATGTGGGTTTCAATGCCTGAACCGCATAACCCTTATCAGATATCGGAACCTTATTTTTCGATGTTTTCTCCGGAAAAGATACCTGCAACTTTGACAAGCCGGAAAGACCTGTCTAAAAAAGGAGACAAATATGCTATCTTGGCAGAATTGGAAGATACTGCTTGTCCAAACCTTGCGACAGATCTTCCTCGTTTGCGTGGTAATTATTTGGGGATGCTCCGCCTAATTGACGATCAGACTAAACGTCTGATTGAAGGATTTCAAGCTGCCGGGCTTTATGAAAATACCATTTTTGTAATCTTGTCGGACCATGGAGATTATTGCGGGGAATACGGTTTGATTCGTAAAGGTGCCGGAGTTCCTGAATGTCTGACTCGTATCCCGATGATTTGGGCGGGATGTGGTATTCATCCTCAAAGTGCCCCTATGGATGCACATGTCTCTATTGCCGATGTCTTTCCTACCATTTGCACGGCTATTGGTGCGGATATACCACTCGGA
>OIWP01002665.1_pt1 | contig 17218 bp, 4 predicted proteins | sample 1587661 | NCBI WGS metagenome assembly OIWP01 (sample SAMEA3888899, study PRJEB22519) | human gut metagenome | biome: human gut; feature: human-associated habitat; material: faeces | place: Denmark | collected 2010 | reverse complement strand
GCATGCACCTTGGGTTTCGCAAATCCCGTCGAATCCAGAATCAGCCCCAATGTGTTAGGACAAGTATAACAGACTTGTGACACGCGTGACCAGCCCCCGCAACCCCTAATCCTCAAGGATTTAGCGCTCACGCAGCGCTTCTTTTGCACGATTAAACGGTTTGATTAAATAGTCGACGATGGTTTTTTCACCTGTTTTTATATCCACTGTGGCAATCATGCCCGGTACGATGGAGAAATGGCGTCCCAGTTTGTTCTGTAAGAAGTCCTGATGGGTGCGGATAAACACGCGGTAATAGAAGATTTCCGGTTTCACTTTATCCTGAATGGTGTCCGGTGAGATGGTTTCGACTACTCCTTCCAGGCCGCCGTAAATGGCGTAGTCATAGGCGGTTATCTTCACCAGCGCCCGCTGGCCGGGATGGATGAACGCGATATCACGCGGCGACAGGCGGGTTTCGATCAGCAGATGATCGTCCAGCGGCACAATCTCCATCATCTCGCCGTTGGGCGGAATAACGCCGCCAATGGTGGTGACCTGGATATTTTTCACAATACCACGCATCGGCGCGCGTACGGTCAGGCGGGTGACGGAATCCTCGCGTCCTTTTAAAATAGCCGCCAGCATATCCACTTCGGCGTTGGCTTTTGACAGCGCTTCCCGCGCCTGCACGAAATATTGCGAGCGCAGGTCGGTGATTTTTAATCCCAGATCGCTTTTTTGGCGTTGCAGGCGCAGCACTTCTACGTGGCTGGCGGCACCGCTTTTCTCCAGTCGCTGAGTAATGGCCAATTCTTTATTTACCGAGACCAGCGCATCCTGCAGTTCCGCCATTGAATCCGCAAGCTGCGCGCGGCGGCTTTTATACAGGCGAGTTTCGGAGGCGATGAGATCCGGCCAGGCGCGCAGCGAATCGGGAAAGACCAGCGGTAGATCGTTAACTTCGGCATTGAGCCTTGCGCTGGAGGCCAGTGAGGCGCGATAACGGGCGGCGCTCTCCCCAACGTTGGACTCTGAACGGGTGGGGTCGAGGCGAGCAACAATTTGATTGGCCTGCACTTTATCTCCCTCGCGGACCGTCAGTTCGGCGAGAATACCACCATCCAGTGATTGCAAGACTTGTTCACGCGAGCTGGGGATCACTTTCCCGCTGCCGGTTGAGACTTCATCCAGCTTGCCGAAATATGCCCAGATACCCAGGACGGCAAACAGCAGCGTGCTGAGCAGAATAATGCGGCTGGCCCCGGAAAAACGGTGCTCGCGGCGGATATCGAGGTCGTCCATGGCGGTATCATGCGGATTGGTTTTCATTTTTCCACTCCCGACCGTGAGTTGGGGCAGGTGCCCGGCTCGCATTCAACGCCTGCGCTTTCGGGGCATCCATGACCAGTTGACCTTCTTTCAACACCACCACGCGCTCGACCAGTTCCAGAACCGGTACGCGATGGGTGGCGACAATCAATGTGCGGTTACCCAACCACTGGTTGAGGCGCTGAATAAATTCCCGCTCGGTATGTTCATCCAGCGAGGCGCTGGGTTCATCGAGCAGCACGATATTGGGCGATCGCAGCAGCATTCTAGCCAGCAGGATCGACTGCCGTTGTCCACCGGACAAACCGTTGCCGCCTTCCATAATGGGATGCGCCAGCCCTTTGGCGAGCTGTTTAACGAAAGCAGCCGCGCCGCTGACCTCCAGCGCTTCGAAGATCTGCGCGTCGCTGGCGTGCGGTGCGCCGAGGGTCAGGTTCTCGCGTAGGGTGCCGAAAAACAGTCGCGCATTCTGGCTGAGAAAACCGATGTTGCGGCGTAAATCGGCCATATCAATTTGCACCAGACTCAGGTTATCGAGCCGGACATCGCCCTGGATAATCTCCACACCACCCGCCATGGCCTGCAGCAGCGTTGATTTCCCGGCGCCGTTACGCCCGAGGATCGCCACCCGTTCGCCGGGCATGACCTCCAGGCGCGAGATCCGTAGTGGAACGCGCTGATCATCACTGTGGTAGCGAAAGTGTGCGTTCTCAAACAGATAATGGCCGTGAAAAATCTCCTGATGCACCCTGTCTTCGTCGTACTGCGTTTCGGTGGGAAGCTGCATGATGCTGTCTAATCCCATCTTCGCCGCCTTGACCTGTTGCCAGCGGGCCAGCACGCCGCACAGATTAGCCATCGGGGCAATCATTCTGGAACCGAGCATTGAAGCCGCCACCACGGCGCCGGTGGTCATCGTGCCTTCAATGACCATTGGCGCGCCGAACATAATGATGGCGGCGTAGACCAGGCTTTGTACCGACATGCCCCAGCCAATCAGCCCTTGAGTCAGCTTACGCGTGCGTAGCCCTGACTCTCCGGTAATACGGATATAGCTGTTCCACTGCTGTAAAAAGCGGTTTTCCGCCTGCATCAGCTTGATGTCTTCCAGCCCCTGGACGCTTTCGACCAGCACCGCGTTACGCAGGGTGGATTCATGGGCAGCCTGGTTGGCGAGCACCGCCAGCTTCTTCTGTAACAGCAAGCCCGGCAGGATCATCAGCAGGGCCGCGACGGGTGCAATCCACGCCAGCGGCGGGGCGATAAATGCCAGCACCACGATAAACAGAAAGAAAAACGGCAGATCGACAATGGTCGACATGGTCGAAGAGGTGATCATCTCGCGAACTTGTTCCAGCTCGCGCAGTTGAGAAATAAAGCTCCCCGTCGAGCGGGGGACGGCGCTGTTGCGCAGCCGCAATGCGTGGCTAAACACGCGATCGGAAATGCGCATATCGGCGCGTTTGCCGAGCAGGTCCATTATGTGGGTACGCGCTTCGCGCAGCAAAAAGCCAAACAGCACCGCCACCAGAACACCGGTAGAGAGAACATACAGCGTTGGATAAGACTGGGCGGGGATCACCCGGTCATAGACCTGCATGGAAAAGATAATCCCGGCGAGCGACAGGACGTTAATCAGAAAGGCGGCAATCATGACCGGCAGGTAAGGGCGGATGTCCTTTAACACCAGTTCGCGCATCCAGTCGGGCTTGAAGCGCGAAATATAGCGGTCTACCCGACTGTCCTTCAGCGCCGACAGCGGGCGCAGCGCGGTAATGCTCACGATCTCCGGCAGAAGTTCTGCAATCGTTAATCTGTTACGCTGGCCCTCTTCGGCGATGATGAAAACATCTAACGTATCTTCGCCGTTGAAATGTTCTATTACCATCAGTTGGCCGTCGCGCAGTTCCGCCACCACCGGCAGGCGCCATTGACCGAACGCCTGCGCGGCAGTATTCAGCGCATGAAATGACAGTCCCGCCTGACGCGCCAGTTGCGACAGGGCCGTGGCCCGGCTTTTTCCCGCAAACCATGGGGCGTTGGCCTGGATTGCGCCAGGAGAACAGGCCACGCGATAGTGATTGGCAATATGCGTCATCGCCTGCGCCCACTGGCTCAGGGCGTGTTCGCCAATTACATCATCCGCATGTGAATCGAGGTCGCTCATAGCTTGATCTCCACCGATTGAATGCTGCGATTATTTAAGGCGAACGCCTGACGAAGCGAGCCGGTGTTATAGAGACAGTTCAACTGGAGCTGGCGCAGCTGGTTTTGAGTCTGGAGTTCAGCAAAACGGGCCTGATACACCTCTTGCTCGGCGTTAAGCACGTCGAGCAGCGGGCGCGAGCCAAGGTCCAGATATTGCTGTTGATAAAGCTCGCGCGTTTGTTCGCTCAGCCGCTGTTGGCGACGTAGAATCTGCAGGGCGGTGGCGAGGCTCATCGCCTGGCTGCGGGACTCCAGTAATTTCTGCCGTACTTCGAGTCGGGTGCGCTGGATGGAGTATTGTGCAGATTCTACCGCATGGCTGGCGGCGTTGCGTCTGGCGGTGAGTCCGCCGCCCTGATACAGCGGCATTTCAACTTTTACCCATGCAGAATACTGGGTTTTGTCGAGTACCTCATGGCTGGGGTATTTGTCGTTGAGATAGTGCTGAACCGACGGCTCCAGAGAGATGGTGGGCGTCATCTGCGCGTTAGCGTAGTCGAGGTTTGCCTGCGCTACATTCGCTTGTGCCCAGGCCGCCAGGACCGCGGGAACCAGTTTATCGTCCGGTTTGACTACATCACAGCTGCTGTCCAGTTTGACCGGGAATTCATTGCTGATGCCGTTAAGCGAGTTCCAGCCGAGGAAGCTCATCAATGTGGCCTTGCTGCTGTCGAGATTGGCCTGATATTGCGCCAACTGAGAACGAGCAGACTCAATACGCGCATCGGTTTGCACCACGTCTGACAGCGAGGTTGCCCCTTCATCATTGCGTTGACGGGTCAGTCGACCAATGCCGTTTAAGGCGGTGAGCTGCTCTTCGGCGGCGTCCACCATTTGCTGCCACGTCTGCACCTGGACTATCGCGTTGGCGGTGGCGTGGGCGATGGTATCAATACTGAGTAACACATTCGCCTGCTGTTGCGCGGCTCCGGCGGTCTCGGCGCGGACCTGGCTTGCCACTTTGCCGAAGTCGTACAGCATTTGCGATACCGAAATCACCAGCGCCGGGCTAAAACCGTGGTCGGTGTAGGTATTGCTGTAACCGTTGTTCATTCCGGCAGAAACCTGCGGGTAATATTTTGACTTCGCCACGTCGATTTGCTCGTTTTGCGAGAGCAGTTTGCCGATGGATTCACGAATAGAAGGATGCCAGCTCACGGCACGACTCACCGCGTCGTTGAGCGTCAGGCTACCGGGAGCGGCGGCACTTAGCGGCAGATCGGCAACCGCGCCGTCCAGCGAGGGAAGCATCTGGCTAGTGGCCAGTCCTTCCGGCGTAATAATTTGCGGTTCATCTTCGGCATTCACCCGCAGGGTACAGAGCGTTAATGCCAGCAGTAAGGCAACAGGCGCGACATTTCTCATAGATTATCCCTTACAAAATACGGCAGCGACGACTGTTATTGCCCCGGATGTCATCGCATCCGGGGCTGTAGTTATGGCGCTTTAACGCTATATGTTCACTTCAGGGCACAATGTGATTTTGTTGCACCAGCTCGTCGAGCGTGGTGTGTACGTTCTCCAGCGTGATGAGATTGGTTGAGTGATAAGTGTTGCCCGTACCGTCACGGTCGATGGCAATAACCGTGTTGTTACCGCTGGTGGTAACGGTGAGGTAGTTACCGAGCGTCGCGTTCTGCCCGTTCCAGCCCACCAGCAGGTCACCGATATCGATTTTGTCACCCTGGGCCAGCGAGAAGTTGGTCCAGGTGTCCGCTGTTCCGTTACCGCCGGTAGCGTCGTTGGCATTGAGCAGGTGATAAATCAGCGTATCGCCGTAGGCGCTGCCAGTCAGGCGATCGGCATCGACGGTACTCACCACTTGCGGATTCATATTGATGGTCAGCGTAGCGGTATCGGTATGGCCATTCAGGTCGTTAAGGGTGTAGGTAAATGTCTCTTTGGTGACGATGGTGGAGAGCGAGACATCGCTGTTGAGGGCATAGGTGTAATGACCATCAATGCCAATGGTCAGTTTGCCGTACAACCCGTTAATGATGGCGCTGGTCGTGCTGCTCAGCGGATCCAGCGTGGCGGCGCTGCCGCCCGTGCCATTCACCGTTAGCAAGGTATGCACGCTGGCAATATGGTCTCCGTCATAAATATTGCCGGTGACGCTATTCGCTGTGGAAGTCTCGAAGTTTTGCAGGTCGATTATCGTGCCTTTCACGCTGGGGGTGATGGTGATATTCCCCAGCCCCAGAGCCCCGACGCTGCCGGTATAGTCGAGGCGATAGTTGCCGGGGTGCAGTACTACCCCGCTGAGGGCAATATCAATATTGCCGCCAATCAGCAATCCGCCATTGAATGAGTTACCGGCAATCTTGACGTTGTTGCTGTCATACAGCGCCCAGGTGACGGTCAGTCCGCCCAGCGTCAGACCTGAAGCGACGTTAAAATGCAGTATGGCGTTTTGCACCGCCGTTCCCGTCGCGACTTCAATGACGCCAGTACCATTTTGTGAGGTGGGGGAAAGGAGTTGGGCGCTCCAGCTGGCGTTCCCAACGCTGTTGTCGGTAAACGACCTGGATGTATCGGCCTGGGTGGTGACCGCCATCTGGCTGCTGATGTCGTTTACGGCATCCAGCGCCTGTGGGGTTGCCGTAATGTTCAGCGACGCGCTACCGGTATCGCCGTTTGGTGCTTTGACCTTATACACGAAGCTATCCGGCGTATTGATACCGTCTGCGCCCAGTCCGCTTCTCAGCGTGTAGGTATAGTTCCCTTTCGCATCAATAGTCAGTGTGCCGTACTGTCCGTTAATGGTGGTAGTGCCTGTTGTGTTAACGGTGACACCGTTAACTTCGGTGATAACGGTATTAGCCGGAGCCGAGTCGTTGGCCAGCAGATTTCCATTGGTTGCTGCACTCAGGCTGTCGACGGCGTAGGTGTGATCGGCCTGAATATTCAGGGTATAGCTGGTTAACAGCGTCAGGCCGCCGGAAGCGTTAAGCAGGAACAGATAGTCACCGCCCGGCAGTGTAATGGTATACGCCGGTGAGCTGCCGCCCAGCAGGGCGGTGACCCAGTTCGGCTGTACCCGGTACTGCTCATACTGCTGAATAGACTCGTTGAAGCGGTAGACATAGAGATCAAAGCCGCCCAGCGTTACGCCAAGTACGTTGGCCTGAACCGTGATCGTTCGCGTCGCGCCGTCATCAACGTTGAATTTAATCGGGTTGGTCAAACCGTTGACCAGGCTAACATCCAACAATTGTCCCAAACCAACGCTGGCGAGCGTGAAGCCGGTTTGTTGTGATGGATGGTTGTCGACTGCGATGACCTGCGTCCCGTAAGTCAGCGCAGCCACATCGTCTGCTGCCGTTACCGTGCTGGTGGTTGGGGCCTGACCCAGCGTGACCACCAGTTTTGCCGAGGAGTGATCGCTGCCATGCGTTAGCGTGTAGGTAAAGCTTTCGGAACGTCCATACACTGAGATTGACGTATTGGTCAGAGTATAGGTGTAGCTACCATTCTGATTGATATGCAGGGTGCCGTATTTTCCCTGCACATCAATGCCGCTCACCGGGATGTTCACCACGTTGCCGTTACCGTCAGTGATGGTGGTGACCAGCGTGCCGGAAGGGGCGTTATCCTGCCCGTTGGCGGGATCGGTATCGGTGATGATATTGCCAGACTCGGTAGTACCACCGGTGATGGTCCCTGCGCTGGCTTTTACCACCGAGACATCCAGGCTGGTGTATGCCCCTGTCGCCAGTAGGTTGGTGTTGTAGCTGACCACGCGGTAATCCCCGCCAGTCAGTCCGCTGTAATTGAGCGTTACGCCCGAGGCGCCCAGGGTGAGCAGGCTGGCAAAGTCTGGTTTCCCGGTATCCACCACCGTTACCCAGGCATTCAGCCCGGTGTCAAAGCGCTGGATGACGACTTCAAGCGTGTTTAACAGCGACAGCACCACGCCGGTCGCTGCGGCATTGATTGTAATGGATCCGCTGCCGCCAGAAGCGATGCTGAAATTGACGCTTGCTGTATCGTTCCCCAGCACGTTGGCGACATTTCCCAGCGCATTGACCAACAGGAAACCATAATCGCTTTGATGCTCGGTGCTGACGGTGACATCGGTTTGTAGAGGCAGACTGGTGACATTGTCTTCAGCCAGCAGCGGCAATACCGGCGCGATAGCGCTTGTTGGCAATGAGGTATTTCCCGCCGCATCGGTCGCCGTGGCGGACAGCGACTGCCCCTCAATCTGGCGAACCGGCAGGTTGACGCTGTAGACACCGCTGCTGTTGGCGATTGCCGTCACGCTGGTGCCGCCGGGCAGAGAGATGGTAACCGTGCTTCCCGCTTCGGCGACGCCGCTGATGGTACCGCCATCGGCGCTGATCAGTATCGTTGGTGCGGTCGGCGGCGTGGTATCCACAATCACGCTGAACGAACCGGACACCCCGCTTACCCCGTTGGCGTTTGTTGCCGTGGCGGTAAACGCGTGGTTACCTTCGCTGAGCGCGCCGGATGGGGTAAAGTTCCAGAGCCCGTTACTATCTGCGGTCGTACTACCCATGGGTACGCCGTTGTTGTACAGATTGATGATGGCGTTAGCCTGCGCCGTTCCGCTAAGGGCTGGACGGGTATCATTGGTGGTTTTACCTGCCGCGACCAGACCTGTAATTGTGCCCACGTCGTCAAATACGCTGGCAATAACCGGCGCAGGCGGTACGCCAGTAAACGGTGCCAGCACGTTACCCGCTGTGCCGATGTTGCCTGCGGCATCCTGTGCGCTGACCAGCAGCGTTTGCCCACTGATTTGCGGTGGGCTCAGCGTGAAGGTGAAATTACCGGAGGTGTTGGCTGTTGCGGTACCAAGTACGGTTCCGCTGCTGGAGGTGATGATCACCGTACTGTTCGCTTCGGCAGCGCCGGTCAGCGTGGTGCCGTTGGCGTTGACCGCCAGACCGGTTGGAATACCCGGTGCGACGGTATCGACCACAATTGCGGAGGCAGACGATAGCCCGCTGGTATTACCTGCGGTGTCTGTTGCTGTGATGGTGAAGGAATGCGTCCCCTGACCCAACGCCGTAGGTGGCGTGTAATTCCAGCTGCCGCTGCCGTCCGCCGTTACGCTGGTTACAAAGGTGCCGTTATCATATATATCGACCCGAGCGTTGGCTTCCGTGGTGCCGTTTAACGTTGGGCGTGCGTCGTTGGTTGGCTGATTATTGCCAATCACCCCGGTGTTTGGCCCAACATCGTCAATAATGCTGCTGATTGAAGGCTGCGTTGGTGCCGTGGTGTCGACCACTACGCTAAAGCCTGCCGTTGCGCCGCTGGTGTTGCCCGCCGCATCGGTAGCGGTGACGGTGAAGGTGTGCGATCCATTCGCCAGCGGCGTGGTTGGGGTAAACGTCCAGCTGTTATTACTTTGTACCAGCGCCGTGCCCAGCAGGGTGCTGCCGTCATAGATGCTGACGGTGCTGCCCGCTTCGGCGGTACCGTTGAGCGTTGGTCGGGCATCGTTAGTCAGTTGCCCGTTGCTAAGCCCCGCGTTGAACACACCGCCTGCGACGTCATCCACCACCGAGGTCAGGAGCGGCGCTGACGGCGCGATTGTGTCAACGTTGATAATAAATTCGCTTGAGGTGGGGCTGACGTTCCCGGCGGCATCCGTGGCAATGGCGGTAAAGACATGCTGGCCGTTGCCCAGTGTGGCAGGCAGATATTCCCAGGTGCCATCTATTGCCGCTGTCACCGTCGCCAGCAGCGTGCCATTATCGTAGATGGCTACCCGGGCACCGGCTTCCGCCGAGCCGTTTAGTACGGGGCGAGTATCATTGGTGTAAGCGCCGTTCGACAGCGTTCCGGTTCCCGGCACCACGTCATCAAAAGCCTGGATAATCGTTGGCGCAAGCGGGGCAACAGTATCAACAACGATGTTAAATCCAGCGGACGTTGAGCTAACGTTTCCGGCTGCGTCGGTGGCTGTCACCGTCAGCGTGTGGTTGCCGTTGCTCAGCGCTGTTCCCGGCGTGAAAATCCAGGCGCCTGTACTATCCGCTGTGATTGAACCGATAAACGATCCGTTATCGTAAATTCTCACCGTGGAATTGGCTTCAGCCGTACCGCTGAGGGTAGGGCGTGCATCGTTTGTCGCCTGGCCGTTGTTCAGATTTCCGGTCAGCGGGCCGACATCATCTGCAACCTGAGTAATCACTGGTGCTGCCGGTGCTTGTGTGTCGACGGTGTAGGTAAAGCCGCCTGAAGGCAGACTGGTATTGCCTGCGCTATCTGTCGCCGTGACGGTCAGAGTATGCAGGCCGTTACCCAATGCCGTTGAGGGCGTAAAATTCCAGGTTCCGCCTGCGCCGACAATGGTGGTGCCAATGGGCTGACCATCGCTCAGGACAGTAATGGTCGCGCCAACTTCACCCGTACCGCTGAGCGCCGGGCGACTTTCGTTACTGATTTGCCCGTTGGAGATTGGCCCGGTTGTCGGCGCGGTATTGTCCTGAACGGTCAGAATTACTGGTGCAGACGGGGCAACTGAATCGACCAAAACGGTGAATGAGGCAGAAGCTCCGCTGGTGTTGCCCGCCGCATCCGTTGCGGTCACCGTAAAGATATTTTCCCCCTGCGCCAGCGCGTTTGTTGGGGTGAAGCTCCAGCTACCGGAGCCATCGGCATTTGCGGTGCCAATGATCGTTCCGTTACTACGAATGGTGACAATAGCATTAGCTTCGGTCGTGCCACTTAGTGTTGGTTGGGCATCATTGGTCAGTTGGCCGTTGGTCAACAGCGTGCTTCCCGGCTGATCGTCGATGACCGAGGTAATACTTGGCGCGGCGGGCGCCAGCGTATCGACAACTACGACGAACGGTGGCGCTGCCGGGCTGATGTTGCCCGCACCATCCGTGACGGTGGCTGTCAGCGAGTGGCTGCCTTCACTGAGCGCAGGGGCTGGCGTAAAGCTCCAGTTACCGCTGGCGTCGCTGGTGGTTGTGCCAATCACTGTGTTGCCATCACGGATGGTGACAATTGAATCTGCCTCGGTAACGCCCGTGAGCGTTGGGGTATTATCGTTAGTTGACTGTCCGGACGTCAGGTTTTGAATGGTGCCAACGTTGTCTGTGACTGTGACAATGGAGGGGGCATTCGGAATTAAAGTATCAACAATGATCAGAAAATCAGCGGAGGCATCGCCTTGGTTGCCAGCAGCATCGGTTGCGCGAGCGGTAAAGAGGTGATTGCCTTCTCCCAGCGCGTCTGTCGGGGTAAAGCTCCAGAATCCGTTGCTGTTTACCGTGGTTGTGGCATAAGCGATACCGTTATCGTAGAGGGTGATGGTTGCTCCTGCTTCGCCGGTTCCGTTTAAGGTCGGGCGTGAGTCATTGGTCATTTGCCCTTTATCCAGCGGCCCACTGCCGGGCGAAACGTCATCGATAATGCTGGTGATGAGCGGTGCCAGCGGCGCGGTGGTGTCGATGGTAATGGCATAATTGGGTGACTGCCCGCTGGGTATTAAGTTGACGGTTTGTGACACTGCGAAGTTATAGGTTGTGCCGTTAGTTAGCGGGGTGAGCAACTGATAACTCCAGGCGCCGGAAACCGCATCGGCGGTGACCGTGGCGATAGACGCGCCATTTTGATAGATAGTCACTGTAGCCCCAGCCGTGGCGGTTCCTTGCAACCGCGGTAAAGTGTCGTTGGTGGTTTTTCCGCTGCCGATTTCGCCCATGCCGGGGGCTACGTCATCCACGATCTCAAGAGTTGGCGGGTGCGGAACGCTGGATATTGAGGCGGTAAACGGTGTTTCTCCGCTTTGGTTACCCGCTGGATCCTGAGCGATCGCGTTCAATGATTCACCCGCCGTCTGCGCTGGTGAAATGGTGACAGAGAAGATACCTGAACCGTCTGCCACCCCCTGGCCGAGAATGGTGCTACCGCTGCGAATAATCACGGTACTACCAGCATCGGCTGTACCGCTAACCAGCGTACCGTTCGGATCAACGCTGGTAACGATAGGCATTGCAGGAGGTAGCGTATCAACAATCAACGTGACAGGATTTCCTGCCGGCAGCACATTACCGGCAGCATCTTGTGCGCCGAAAGCCAGCGTATGAATCATGTTGGGCGTGAGGGGAACATCTATGCTCCAGGAGCCATTCGCGCCCACGGTGGTTATCGCGATGGGAATGCCACCGTCATAAATTAACACCGTACTGCCCGGCGTACCCGTCCCGCTAATAGTTGGGGTGGTATCGTCCGTGACGCTACCGCTGGTGAGCGAGCCGGTAATCACGCCGACGTTATCTTCGATATTCGTCACGAGTGGCGCTGTGAGCGGGGTGGTGTTCACCGTAAACGAAATGCTGTTTGAGCTGCCGCTGATGTTACCTGCCGCATCGGTTGCGGTAGCGGTCAGCGTGTAGTTGCCGTTTGCCAGCGCAGTCCCGGGCGTAATACTCCAGGTGCCGCCAGCCACCGTTGCCGTACCGATCACTACACCGCTGTTATACAGGGTGATGATATCCCCGTCAGTGCCAGTACCGCGAATGGTTGGCGTGGCGTCATCGGTCACGGCATTGGGCAAGAGATCGCCTACCGAGCCACCGACGTTATCATTGGCGGCGATAATCACCGGAGGTGCAGACGGCGTCGTGTCGATGTTCAGTGTTATGGCATTCGACGGCTGGCTAACGTTGCCAGCCGGATCGGTTGCGGTAAGGGTTATCTGGTAAGTACCAGGGGAAACCGGTGCTGATGGAGTAAAGCTCCAGGTTCCGTCTGCACCTACTGTTGCTGTTCCCTGCAAAGGGGGAGTGCCGTTCAGATAAACGGTAATCAAATCCCCAACGTTCCCTGTACCGCTAAAGGTTGGCGTGGTGTCATTGGTGTTGCCATTCGTGACCACGCCCGTTACCGGAGCCACATCGTCAGTAATGATAGGGGCGTCAGGCTGCGCGGGAGGCGTATTGTCTACCGTCAGAGTGAAGCTAGCCGATGGGATCCCCGTATTACCTGCAGCGTCAGTCGCCGTGGCGGTGAATTTGTGTGGCCCCTCGATGAGCACGGGATCTGGGGTAAATGTCCAGGTTCCATTTGGTTGAACGGTGGCGGTGCCAATACTGACGTTATTGTCAAAAATAGTAATGGTTGCGCCCGGCTCGCCCGTACCGGAGAGGGCCGGGGCGGTACTTTTCGTACTACCGCCGTTCGCCAGAGCAACGGTGGCGCTGCCCACGAGTCCTTCACCGGCGATAATCACCGGAGCCGCTGGTGGGGTGGTATCAATGGTCAGAGTGAAATTTCCGGCATTGCTGGCGTTACCCGCTGCATCTGTTGCGATAGCCGACAGCGCATGTGGACCTTCACTCAGCGGTTGAGTGACCTGGAAACTCCAGGTGCCCCCGGACACGACCGTTGCGGTTCCAATAAGTGTGGCGCCATCATAGATAGTGATGGTGGAGTCGACGGTCCCGGTCCCCTTCAGCAGCGGCAGGGTATCGTTTGAACGGCTACCGGTGGGCAGATCGGTTGGTGCATTCCCGACGTCGTCCGTGGCGCTCACAATAACGGGCGCAGCGGGTGCCTGGGTATCAACGGTCACAATGACAGGATTGGGGGAAGTGACGACGTTCCCGGCGGCATCCGTTGCGGTCACCGTAAAACGGTGAGTGCCTTCGGCGAGGGCCTCATCGGTTGTAACGTTATGGCTCCAGGTGCCTGTTCTGTCGATAAAAAAGACTGCCATTTGCAGACCATTATCATACAGCGTCACCAGCGAACCGGGTTCACCGGTTCCTGAGATTGTTGGCGTTTTGTCGTTGGTGAATCCGTTGTTCGCGACGTTGCCGGTGATGCTGCCAACGTCATCGTAGATAAGCGTAATAACCGGTACGCTGGGGGCGATGCTGTCGACAATGATTTTCCAACTGGCGGCGGCGCTGGTGTTATTAGCGGCATCGGTTGCCGTCACTGTAAATACATGTGCCCCCTGGCCCAATGCTGAGGTGGGCGTATAGTTCCAGTTACCGTTGATATCAGCGGTAATGGTCGTAAGCAGAGTTCCGTTATCGTAAATTTTGACCTGAGAGCCGGCCTCAGCTTTGCCCTCAATTTTCGGTTTATCGTCGTTGGTTAACCCATTGTTATTGATGGAGCCTGTGATATCGGCGACGTCGTCAGTAACGGCAATGATAACGGGTTGGTTTGGCGCGGTGAGATCCGGGGCAACAGCCGAAGTTGGCAGGCTTTCGTTACCAGTGCTGTCCGTTGCGGTGACGTTTACTGTTTCATTGTTGATTTTCGACGGGGTGATCTGGACGGTGAAATTGCCGCCGCTGTCAGCCTGACCCACGCCAATAGGAGCCCCGTTGCTGTCTTTGACGATGACGGTACTTCCGGCTTCGGCGTGACCGCTAACCGCTCCACCATTTCCTGCAACTGTGACGCCTGTCGGCGCATCAGGTGCGGTGGTGTCCGGTGCGTTGACAGAGGCGTCGTCGCCCTTGTTGCCTGCGGTGTCGGTCGCATTTGCCGTAAGGGGCTCGCCGTTGGTTTGTGGCGGAACCAGCGTTGCGGTGAAATCCCCATTTGTATCGGCAGTTGCTGTTCCAATGATATTGCCATCCGGATCCAGAATATTGATCGTACTGTTGGGTTCGGCCTTGCCGGTGACCTGGTCCCCAGTGCCATTAACTAGCAGGTTTGTCGGGGGCTGTGGCGCGGTAATGTCTGGTGCAAGCGCAGTTTCTGGCAGGCTTGGGTTTCCTGCCGGATCGGTTGCGATGGCTTCAATGGTTTCGCCATTGGTCTGTGGTGGGTTAATGGTGATGGTAAATGAGCCATCCGGCCCGGCGACGCCGCTGCCGATCTGAGTTCCGCTACTGCTGGTGATAACTACGGTATTGCCTGGCTCGGTCGTTCCGGTGACGACAGTCCCATCCGCAGATACGTTGAGATCATCAGGTGGCAACGGTGGCTGGGTGTCGATGTTGATATTGAACGCTGGTGACATGCCTCCTGTACCTGACTGGTTTGTCGCGGTGGCGGTGAAGGCGTGTAGCTCATCTGATAACGGGGAGCTGGAAGTCCATGTCCAGTTACCGTTACCGTCAGCCAGTACGCTGTCGATAATTGTGCCGTTGTCGTAAATAGTCACCGTGCTGTTGGCATCGGCAGTGCCAGAGAGCGTGGGGGTATTATCGTTGGTGGCCTGATTGTTGCTCAATGGCCCGGTTGATGGGGAGAAGTCATCCATCACGCTGACGATAACCGGTACGCCAGGATAGCCCGAGTTCGTCGCATTGAATGGGGTATCTGGCCCGATGTTACCAGCCTGGTCCTGAATCTTCGCGATTAGCGCTTCACCGTGCGTCTGTGAAGGTGAAATCGCGATGACGAAATTGCCGGTTTGGCCGACCGTGGTTGAACCCAAAACCTGATTATTACTACCGATGATAATGACCTGGCTTCCTACCTCTGCACTACCGGTTACCTCGGTGCCTTCCGGATTAACGGAGGAAATGACCGCGCCTTCAGGCGGGGTAGTATCGACGGTGAATGTAGATACGCTCGTTTCCGCGCTCACGTTACCCGCATCGTCAGTTTGCGTCAGCGTCAGATTGTGAACACCGTCGCTAAGCGGTGTGTCCGGTGTAAATGTCCAGTTGCCATTGTCATCCACCTGGACCATACCAATCAGAATGCCGTTATCAGAAATGCTGATGTAAGAACCGGCTTCGCCAGTGCCTGTGAGTGTTGGCGTGGCATCGTCGGTTACGCCGTTATTACCGATCAAGCCTTTAATGGAACCGGAATCGTCAGTTACTTCTGTGACCACAGGGGCGTCGGGGACAAGCGTATCGACAATAATCTCCCAACTGTCCGACATGCCGCTGCTGCCCGTACCGTCTGATGCACTGACGGTAAACTGGTGGGTACCGTCTGCGAGCGGAGAGGATGGCGTAAACGACCAGTTGCCGTTGGCATCGATAGCGACCTGGCCGATTTCTACACCGTTATCAAAAATATGCAATGTAGCATTTGCGGGGCCGGTGCCCTGGAGAGTGGGCGTATTATCGTTGGTGGATTCCTGCTGATTAACAGGACCAGTAATCAGCTCCTGGTCATCGATTACGCTGGTAATAACCGGCACATCTGGTGCGTTAGGTGTTGTCGTTGGCGGATCGCCACCATCGCCATCGCCATTACCGTTGCCACCACCATCGCCGTTACCGTTGCCGTTGCCATTACCGCTTCCGGCGTTGTTATCGCTTCCACCGCCGCCACCTCCACCACCGCCACCTGCGGCAAGGCCAATTCCGCCAGCAACCGCGATCCCGCCAAGAACCCACGGCCAGACGGCGCCGCCTTCATGGCTTCCCTCGGCAGTCATTAGCGGAGTGAGATCGTCTAAATGCTGGAAGTGGAACGCTCCATCAGTATCCTGAACCCACCACAGCGCGCCATTGCTGTCTTCCAGAACAAGCTGGTTTTGCGCATCACCTTTTCCGACGTAGAAGTTTTTAATGGTGATGGTTTCACCCGAGCGGAGTGTGACAACCAGATCCTGATTAACGCGTGTCAGTTGACTTACCTCCTCACGCGACACTGACAGTTTCACGATAGAAGGCGAACTGAGCGTAACTTCAGAGGATTCAACATTTGTGGAAACGCCAGTTAATTTTGATACAACGGCGAGTAGACGCATATGTTCACTCCTGATGGCATGTCGGGAGTATTAATCCGCAACAGCGAGCTGGGAAAATGAGCAGACAGGGGCCCCGTTCATCATAAAGATGAATTTACACATGTAATTACATTGATTAGGTCATGCAGATGCTCGTTTACTTAGTAAATACGTTCGGGACCTGCCGACAGAATAGTTCTTTCGTATTAGATGATATAGTCAGAAAGAAAGTATTCTGCAACTTATCCATATTAAAAATATATTTGGCTAATTGAAAAGGATACTTTCCGGTGCGTATTTAATGATTTGTTTTTTGGTTAACTTATTGTATTTTAATGTTTTTTATTTAAATTGAAATGAGGGAGATATAATAAACAACAGTAATAATAGTGTTATAAAATAAGCCTAAATATAGGCAATATGGTCTTGAAGTTTTATTTTATTAGACTATAGGTCGCTACGGTAATGCCATGGGAGTTTATTTCATACCTGAACGATTCAGCACAAATAAACCATAAATTTGATGAATGTATTGGGTGGGTTTCAATAACTAAAAAATAAGAACCAGTCTCAGGGTGAGAGACTGGTCACAGAGGAGTAGCGTTTAGCGACCAGCATTTTTCATAATACGCGCTTTATCTAACTGCCATTCGCGTTCTTTCACATCGGAGCGCTTGTCGTGCTGTTTCTTACCTTTTGCGACGCCAATTTTCACTTTGCACCAGGCATTTTTCCAGTACAGTGAAAGCGCAACGACGGTATAACCGTCACGATTCATACGACCATACAGGGAGTCGAGTTCACGCTGGTTTAACAACAGCTTACGGGTACGGGTGGGATCACATACCACATGCGTTGAGGCAACAGCCATTGGCGTGAAGTTGGCGCCAAACAGGAACGCTTCGCCGTCTTTAAGGATGACATAGCTATCGCCGATGTTAGCTTTACCTGCGCGCAGAGATTTGACTTCCCAACCTTGCAGAGCGAGTCCTGCTTCGAACTCTTCTTCAATAAAGTATTCGTGTCGTGCGCGCTTGTTAAGCGCGATTGTGG
>OIWP01002652.1_pt1 | contig 17279 bp, 16 predicted proteins | sample 1587661 | NCBI WGS metagenome assembly OIWP01 (sample SAMEA3888899, study PRJEB22519) | human gut metagenome | biome: human gut; feature: human-associated habitat; material: faeces | place: Denmark | collected 2010 | reverse complement strand
ATTTCTGCCATTTTGGCATCGTTGAGTCTGGTATCTCCCTTTACTCTTGAATAGGAGAGATAGCCATTCATACGTTCAATCTTCGTCAGATTACGGCTGCCGCATTTTGGGCATACATCCATCTCTAACTCCTGATGTCCACAGTCATCACAGTACGCAAGTGACAGATTGACTCCTTCATAAAATCCCATCTCCATTGCACGGCGTACCAGTGTCTTAACCGCCTCTACATTGTAATTGATCGGATACTTCACATACTGGATCTTTCCACCATTGCTAAGCTCCCAGAAGCGGTATTCTAAATCCTGTTTCTGGATCGGCGTGATATCCTCGGTCACATGGCAGTGGAATCCGTTGCTGACATATTCCCTGTCAGAAACATTTTCAATGATCCCGTATTTTTTGCGAAACTGCTTTACCTGCAGTCCACACAGATTCTCTGCCGGTGTCGCATAGATTGCATAGAGGTTTCCATCCTCTTCCTTAAATTCATTGATCTTTTTATTGATATGCTCTAATACTTCGATCGCAAACTGTCCATCTTCTACTAAGGATTTTCCGTTATACAGCTCCTGCAGCTCATTAAATGCCGTAATTCCAAAAGATGCGGTTGCCGTCTTTAACAGCGGTTTGATCTTATCGTTATAGTTCAGATTTCCATTGTAAAATCCGCCTTCGCAGTAAGCTAACGGATTCGTGGAAGCACGCATCTCACCTAAATAAGCATAAGTACGGATGTGGATCTGACGGATCAGCTCTAAATAGTAGTCTAATACCTCATAAAAATCTTTGCTCTCATGTCTGGCCTTTGCTAAGATCATCGGAAGGTGTAAGCTGACCACGCCAATATTGAACCGTCCCACAAAACGCGGTCTGTCATTTTCATCCTTTGGATACATGCCGCCCTCCACATACCAAGGAGATAAAAACGCACGACAGCCCATCGGACTGATGATCTCCCCATATTGCTTGTACATAGAGGCAATATAACCTTTTCCGGTCAGGCTCAGCCAATCCGGATACATCGTATGTCTTGAGCACTCGATACCGGCTTCAAAGACATCCTCTAACTCGCCGCCCGGTCCGTGCAGGCTTTCATCATATAAAAATACCAGTTTTGGAAACAGTACCGGTTTTTTGCACTCTGCCTTGCCCTGACCTTTCTGGCGCACGTTTAACATGGCAATGGATGCCATCTTTTCAAAACGCTTCGTTCCTGTTCCAAAGGTCATCGTAATAAACGGATAATCCCCACGGCTTGAGGATACGGAATTGAATTTATATTCCCATCCCTGAACACCCTGCTCAAAATCTCTCTTAATGTCCTTGATGGTCTCTTCCTCGGCACGCTCCTCACTCAATCCGAGTCCTAAATATTTTTCTTTATATTTTTTATAGGATTTCTGTGCATAAGGCTCTAAGATCTTTTCGACACTCGGCACGGTAAAACCGCCATACTGCTGGCTTGCTGCACTTAACACGATATCTCCGATGACATCAAAGGCTACGTCTAGGGTCTTTGGCTCGTTATACCAGAGATTTCCCATCTCGAATCCGCCCCGTAAGACATTCTCCACATCGAAAAGGCAGCAGTTCATCGTATCTCTTCTTGCAGACATATCATGTACATAAATATAGCCGTCACGGCATGCCTGGATCTCTTCGGTGGTCATAAAGAATTTTTTGTACAACTCTTTATTTAACTCGTTAAAGATCAGGCTTCGCTTTGTAGCTACAAGCGCACTGTCTGTATTGGCATTACTCTTATCACCAATATAACGGATTGCCTGACTCTTGGTATATACATCATCCATCATATGGATAAAGTCAAGTTTGTAATTTCTGTAATCGCGGTAGCTCTTAGCCACTGCCGGGTTCACTCTCTCAAGTGCTCCCTCTACGATGTTGTGCATCTCCTGGATCTCTATCTCATTCTTTCCCAGTGCCTCCGCATGTTCTTCCGCAAACTGGCAGATAAATTCCTTCTCTTTATCCGAAAATGTGTATAAAATTCTGGCTGCCGACTTATTTACTGCTGCTACAATCTTCTGTGAATTAAACTCTTCTCTCGTACCATCTTTCTTTATAACATATATCATACCTTTTGCTCCCATATACAATATATAGTATTTTTTTCTTTCATTCACCACAATTCTCTCTATATGTGGTACGTTTAACAAGTATAGCACAGTCTCTGACAAAAAGAAAGGGGCAAAAAATTATTCGTCATATTGCTGAATTTGATACATGGCAAGATAATTATCTTGACCATCCAGAGATACCACAGATACCTCATCCCCGGCATGTAATTCTATTTTCTCCTCGTGGTCTGCTTCGTCAAATTTTACAGTTTCATCTTTTCCTGAAGAACTTCTGATTTCCAGAACAACTTTCTCCCAGCCGGACACTATCCTGTATTCTCCCGGATCTATTGTAAAATCATACCCCTGGTCACTGGCATCTGTATCGCCAATCTCTGATGCAGTATCATCCGTTCTGACAATATAATTCTCTCCGGTGAACATATACCAGTCCGGATTGCCCCTCTGTTCATCCTGTCCGTTCTTTACTGCACTGATAGTCTCAGACCAGTCATCTGTCCAGTTATTCTCATTACTTTCATTACTTTCATTATTTTCATTACTTTCATTATTTTTATTACTCTCATTTACTTCATCAGAACTGCTGTCATCAAAAATACTGTTGAGATCTATGTCAAACTCATCATAGATAAACTCTTCTATCCTGTATCCAATCGTATCCCAATTCTCTGCCATCTGACCTATTATTACCATCAGAATCAGCACAATGATCCAGAAAATTTTGCCTGCCTTGCCGCTCTTTTTCTTCTCACTTTTTGCTGTCTTTTTTCCGGTGCTGTATGTACGGGCAGTCTGTGCGCTGTACGACTGACCTGATGTTTTCTTTGTCCCTGATGTTTGTATTCTTGAAGTTTGTACTTTTGTATTTTGCGTTCTAATAGTCTGTGTTCTGGCAGACGAAGTTTTTGCAGCTTTGGGAACTGTTTTATTTCTGTCAGACAAAGGGATCTCGTTCTCTGCCATTGCTTTTTTCACCTTTGCCGAAGCATGACGATAGTGCTCTGAACGGTCTTCGTTCAGATGATACAGTTCCATATCATTTCTATATGGCATTCCACAATATTTACACCTGCCGTTTACAATTGGTCCATCACAGACCTGACACCTTTTTCCCATATATCTTCCCCCTGAGTTTTATATAAATTTAACGCTTCATTCATTTACACATTTATTTTAACATTTCGCCCCAATCTTGCAAAGCTGAAATTGTGTTACTGTTCGTTCTGTTCTCCGTAACCATAATATCCCGCGAGATACTTCCAAATGAACAGTAATAATTGTCAAACTACCATTTTCCTGTTATAATAGCGTGGGAAAAGATAATGGATATTCAGTAAACAACAATATTTTTTATCAGTTTGCCATAAAATATGCAAATACAGAAATTACAGGAGGAATCCACTCATGGAACAGATTAAAATTCCTGACGGGTATCAGTCATCTTTAAATCTTCACGATACCCAGATTGCCATTAAGACTGTGAAAGATTTCTTTCAGCAGACACTTGCTCAAAAACTGAATCTGCTGCGTGTTTCCGCTCCGGTATTCGTTAATCCGTCATCCGGTCTGAACGATAACTTAAACGGCGTGGAACGTCCGGTAAGCTTTGATATCAAAGGCCAGCCGGAGAATGCTGAGATCGTACACTCTCTCGCCAAATGGAAGAGATATGCATTACAGAAATATGGCTTTGCTCATGGTGAAGGACTTTACACAGACATGATCGCGATCAGAAGAGACGAAGATCTGGACAATATCCACTCCGTATACGTAGATCAGTGGGACTGGGAAAAGATCATCAGCAAGGAAGAACGCAACATGGACACACTTGTTTCCACAGTACGTGCTATCTACAGCGTTCTCCGCAAGACCGAAAAATACATGGCTGTTCAGTACGATTACATCGAAGAAATCCTTCCGAGAGAGATCGCATTTGTCAGCACTCAGGAACTGGTCGACATGTATCCTGATCTCACTCCAAAGGAACGTGAATACAAGATTGTCAAGGAAAAAGGTGCCGTATTCCTCATGCAGGTCGGCAAAACCTTAACCAACGGAGAACGTCATGACGGACGTGCACCGGACTACGATGACTGGGAATTAAACGGCGATATCCTTGTTTATTATCCTGTTCTCGACATTGCTCTGGAGCTTTCTTCCATGGGTATTCGCGTTGACGAGGATGCGCTTGACAGACAGCTTACCATCGCAGGCTGTGACGACAGACGTGAGCTTCCTTTCCAGAAGGCAATCCTGAACAAGGAACTTCCATATACTATCGGCGGCGGCATCGGCCAGTCCCGTATCTGTATGTTCTTCCTCAGAAAAGCACACATCGGTGAAGTGCATGCTTCCCTGTGGCCGGAAGAAGTAATGAAAGAAGCAGCAGCAAAAGGAGTACAGCTTCTGTAAAAAAGCCGTAAACCTGGAATACTCAGAGATCACAGACACACAGATGTGTAAATACACAATGTATATCTGAGTGCCTTATCAGACAAATGTAACGGGGCGAATACAACAGTGAACATTTTATTTTTTTTAACACCTAAAAGTGATGTAGCATATATATTTGAAAATGAGACTCTTCGTCAGACTCTTGAGAAAATGGAACACAGAAAATTTTCCTGCATTCCGCTTCTGAGTCTGGACGGGAAATATAAAGGAAGTATTTCCGAGGGTGATCTTCTCTGGGGAATGAAAACCTTAAATGTTCCCGGACTGAAAGAAGCAGAGAGCATTTCCATTATGGCAATTCCGCGCAGAGCAACCTATAAGGCAGTTCACGCAGATTCTGACATGGAAGATCTGCTGGACAAGGCAATTAACCAGAATTATGTCCCGGTTGTAGATGATCAGGGATACTTTATCGGCATCATCACCCGTAAAGAGATCATCAAATACTGCTACAAAGAACTGAAGAAATATATAAAAGCTTCAGATTCATAAAAAGAGCTGCCGCATTGCAATTTTTCAATTGCTAATGCGGCAGTTCTTTTTATATTCTTTATAACGCCTCAGCAGACCTCAACAAAATTCCTGTTTTTCCTTTTTCTGTGCCAGAAGCTTTCCGAACAATGCTGCCAACACCTGCTGAAACAGAGTTCCGATCATTACCGGAAACATAACTTCACCCGGAAAATATGCAGCTGCGATCACCGCTCCTGCGCTGATATTGCGCATCCCGGTTCCATACATCATGGAAACCGCCGTACTGCGATCCTTTCGGAAGATATACGCCACAAACCAGCCGAGTGCATATCCGGAAGCAGCCAGGACAAGGATTGCCAGTGCAACCTTCACCCTCTGCATATTCATATCCCGGATATATGGTGCTACTTTGGAAGAATTGGACGTTACCACAAATATCAGTGCCAGCTTTGAAAAAGGCGCCAGCTTTCCCGGCCATGTTTCCATTACTTTTCCATCTGTGATCTGATTTAATACCATCGCAACAACAGCAGGAAGCGCAACCATAAATATCAGTTCCCGCATCATCCTGGCAGGATCTATGATCACCGCAGAGCCCAGCAGGATCTTCAGCGTAGCCGGGATCAGAAAAGGTGCCAGTACCGTATCCAGAACTACCAGAGACAACGACAGAGGACTGTTTCCATCATAAATCGTCACCCACATCAGACTTACCACTGCAGTGGGAACTGCAAACTCCAGTACCATTCCGGTGATCAGCTCCATGTTATTTCCAAAGAAAAGATGGCCTGCCCCGCAGGCTGCTGTCGGGATTACCACATGGACCAGAAGCATGATAATAAGCAGTGAGCCCGGATGTCGGAATACATTTGCCACATCTTTAAATCTTGACTTCAACGCCCCGGCAAATGTCATAAATGCAAATACGGCCGGCACATAAGGCAGACCGCATTTGGCAATATCAGGAAAGCACACCCCCAGCAACAGACAGGTCGGTGTCACCAGGGCCATCCATTTTTCTATAAAACTGTTAAATTTTCTCAGCATCTTATAAAACCTTTGAAAGGAAGTCTTTCAGTCTAGGATTCTTCGGATTCGCGAAAAATTCTTTCGGAGTATTCTCTTCCTGTATCTTACCGTCATCAATAAAAAGAACTCTTGTTGCCACTTCTCTTGCAAATCCCATCTCATGAGTAACTACAACCATGGTCATACCTGACTGCGCAAGTTCTTTCATCAATTCCAGAACCTCACCTACCATCTCAGGGTCAAGTGCGGAAGTTGGCTCATCAAAAAGCATCACATCCGGATTCATGGCAAGAGAACGTGCAATGGCAATACGCTGTTTCTGCCCGCCCGAAAGCATATCCGGATATGCATTGGCTTTGTCAGGAAGCCCTACACGTGCCAGAAGCTCGTCTGCTTTCTTTGAAGCTTCCTCCTTTGTCATCAGCTTCAGTTCTACAGGTGCCAGCATAATATTCTGTTTTACCGTTTTATGCGGAAAAAGATTAAACTGCTGGAATACCATTCCAATCTTCTGACGGTGTCTGTTAATGTCAACCTTCGGATCTGTAATATCAGTTCCTTCAAAGAGGATCTGTCCGCCTGTCGGAACCTCCAGAAGATTCAGTGATCTCAGGAAAGTAGATTTACCGGAACCGGAAGGACCAATGACGGCTACTACTTCTCCCTGACAGATATCTGTTGTTATTCCATCGAGAACCTGATTTGTACCAAAAGCTTTCTTCAGATCCTTTACCTGGATCAGTACATTCTTATCGCTCACTGGTTCTTAATCTCCTTTCCAGTTTATTCATCCCCCATGTAAGGATTCCAACGATCACAAGGTAAATCGCTGCTGCTGCCATCAGAGGCCAGAACGCATTGTATGTACGGCTCTGGATCAGCATAGCTCCTTTTGTCAGGTCCATCATACCGATATAACCGATGATGGATGTCTCTTTGATCAGCACGATAAATTCATTTACCAGCGCAGGAAGTACATTCTTAAATGCCTGCGGGATAATGATCAGTCGCATGGTCTGGCTGAAATTCAGACCAAGGCTTCGTCCTGCCTCTGTCTGTCCCTGGTCAATGGACATGATACCGGAACGGACAATCTCAGCTACATAGGCACCTGAGTTGATACCAAAGGCAAGTCCGCCTACAATAATCTTGTTAATGCTTACAGCACCAAAAATTACAAAATTCATGATCAACAGCTGGATCATGGTTGGTGTTCCACGAATTACAGTCAGATAAACTCTGCAGATCGCATTGAGAATCTTAAAGGAGCCTGACTTATCGTGCGCAGAACGGATGATTGCTACAAGGAAACCGATGATCAGACCTACAATTACCGCAAATACTGTGATAATAAGAGTTGTTTTCAGACCATCCAGAAGCCAGAGATAGCGGTCATCTTTAATAAAGTTCAGATAAAAATCTTCTTTTACACTCGCTAATATCATAGGATTATTCATAAAAACCTCTGTTCCGAAAAGAGAGCTGTTGGCAAATCGTCAACAGCTCTGTTATTTGTTATTTTAATACTTATTTCTTTACAATAATTACCTGGCTTGCATCTGCATAGGTATCTGTAAAGTCAACGCTTGATTTACGGTCTTCTGTTACAGTCATACCAGCTGCACCGAAGTCTGCTTTGCCGGACTGTACTGCCGGAAGGATGGAATCGAATTCCATATCTTCAATTTTCAGTTCATATCCAAGCTTATCACAGATTGCCTGAGCGATATCAGCATCGATACCAACGATATCATCACCTTCATGATATTCATATGGTTCGAACTCAGCGTTAGTAGCCATTACCAGAGTTCCATTGGAACGGTCAACATCTTCCGGTGATTCATATGGAGTCTTACCGGCATCCTCACCAATGTAATTGTCCATGATGCTGTCGATAGTTCCATCCTCTTTCAGTTCCTTAAGAGCTCCGTTAATCTTGTCAAGAAGTTCATCATTGCCTTTCTTTAAGCAGATTGCATATTCTTCTTCCTCGAATGGCTCATCCAGAATCTTGAGATCATCATTATTCTCAACAAATTTCTGAGCCGGCTGTGAATCGATGATCACACAGTCGATCTGTCCTGCCTTTAATGCCTGAACAGCTTCACTTCCCTTGCTGTAACGTTCTACTGTAGAACCATCTTTCTCATAATCAGATGCATCAAGGTCACCTGTTGTACCAAGCTGAACACCGATTGTTGCTCCTGCAAGATCATCTTTGGATTCAACTTTCTGAGCTGCGGATACGCTTCCTGCCATGGAAAATACCATTACTGCACTGAGTGCAAGAGCTGCAAATCTCTTTTGATCTTTCATCTTTTTTCCTCCTCGCATCCGAAAGTATATCTACGGCTGCCATCTTTTTACCTTCTTCAGACAACAGCGTATAATTATGCGTTTCGGTTGTATATTTTTGTTTTTAATTTTAACATACTTTCTATAAAATGCAAGGTAAAACTTGAATAACAGATATATTTTCCATATAATGTATAATACATAACTGTTCCGGGAAGGGCAAAATGTTTTTTTACATGAAGATCACAGAAAAACTTTCCCGGTAAAAGATTCGTAATTTTCACTTTTTCATAACATTTTTTCTATATGATACAAGAGGTGTATAAATATTTAACCAAATAAGGAGGCTTTTCTGATGAAATTTACAAAAATGCATGGTATTGGAAATGATTACGTATATGTAAACTGTTTTGAGGAAACTGTGGAAAATCCTTCCGCAGTAGCCAGATATGTCAGTGACCGTCACTTTGGTATCGGTTCCGACGGACTGATCCTGATCAAGCCATCCAAAATCGCAGACTGCGAGATGGATATGTATAATCTCGACGGTTCCCAGGGTGCCATGTGCGGAAACGGTATCCGCTGTGTTGCCAAATATGCCTATGACTACGGCATCGTAGACAAAGAACATATTTCTGTTGCTACAAAAAGCGGCATCAAATATCTGGATCTTACTGTAGAAAACGGAAAGGTATCCCAGGTTAAGGTAAATATGGGTTCTCCGATCCTGACCGCCAGACAGATTCCGGTAGTGTCAGAGAAGGAGGAAGTTATCAATGAACCTCTGGATGTAAACGGAAAAATCTATTACATAACCGCTGTTTCCATGGGAAATCCCCACGCTATTGTTTATATGGATGATATTGACCATCTGGATATTGAAAAGATCGGCCCGGCTTTCGAGAATCATGTTGCATTTCCGGATCGTGTAAACACTGAATTTGTAGAAGTGATCGATGAACATACTGTAAAAATGCGTGTATGGGAACGCGGTTCAGGCGAAACTCTTGCCTGCGGCACAGGTGCATGTGCGGTAGCAGTCGCTTCTGTTCTGAACGGACATGTAGACGGTGACAGTCCTGTCACTGTAAAACTTCTCGGCGGTGACCTGCAGATTTTCTGGAACAGACAGGAGAATCTTGTTTACATGACAGGCCCGGCTGCCACAGTATTTGACGGTGAAATTGATGTAAGCTTTCTGAAATAAAAAACTGTCTGAAACTGCAGCAAATAACAGACAGCTTATCTGCTTCAGCTGCCGGTCACAATATTACGCAACAAAAAACGGATACACACCATTCAGCTGTGGTTATGTATCCGTTTTTTATCAACTTTTACACTGCAAATTCCAGTATTCTTTCCACAATAAATACCGCAGCACATGCGAATAACGCAACTGTAAGAAGACTTTTCTCCTTATATGCCGCGATCAGTGCCACAATAAATCCCACAGCAGCCGAGATCACACTGTCTGTGGCAAAAAGGATCGCCGGAAATGTCATGGCTGCCAGACATGCGTAGGGAACATAATACAAAAATGATCTGATAAACGGACTTGTGATCTCTTTTCTGGAAAGAGCAAGCGGGAGCATACGGATCAGATATGTAACTGCTGCCATTACCAGAATGTAAATATAAATATTATGACTCATGAACACTCTCCTCCTCTTTCTCATCCTCTATCGGACAGAAGTATGCGGCAGCCCCTGCCACGATCAGTGTAGTAATAATGATCACAAAACCTGACGAAACCTCCGACAGAAACGGAATCACTTTAAACAAAGTGCTGATCAGCATTGCTGCCACAACAACTGCCAGTACTGCCTTATTCTGCTTTGCCGGAGGAATAATAATTGCAAGGAACATACCGTAAATAGCCACGCTGAGTGCACTCATCATAAAATCCGGAAGAAGATTTCCGGAAATTGCTCCTGCCAGGGTTCCAAGTACCCATCCCGGGATTGCCACACACATGGCACCATAATTATAAAATGCGCTTACCTTTCCGGGTTGACTGGCACTGATCCCGAAAATCTCATCCGTCACACCAAATGCTGCAATATAGCGGTGAACCAAAGATTCATCTCTTCTGAATTTCTGAGCAAGGGAAAATGACATCAGACAATATCTCAGATTAATGATCAGCTGTGTCAGTGCCATCTCCCAGTAAGATCCGCTCATTACCATGATCTCAAGTCCTGCAAACTGCCCTGCTGAAGTCACGTTTGTCAATGAGATCAGCACAGCCTGCCAGATACTCAGTCCATCAGCAACTGCCATCATGCCAAATGTAAACGATACAGCAAAATATCCCAGTCCTATGGGAATACCATCCTTAACTCCTTTTCTGAAGCTTTCACTTCTCATGTTTCTCTCCTCCTGTCACCTTTTGTGATCCTTGACAACTGTTTAACTCTTTCACAGCTACAACTTTCGTATTTACTGATACACACAGATAACCCGGAGAACAGTATTCTGTCTCCGGGTTTCAGTCAGGATTATCTGATCTGTTTTATTGCATATGCATAAATTCTCTTATAAGTCCTCATAGAATAATGAACACCATCATCTGTATAACCGCGAAATTCACAGCGAGTCGTATAACCACATCTCATCAGATAAGAATAACTGTTGATCCATGTAAAATTCCCGTTCAGTCTCTGTCTGAGTCTGTTATTAAATCCGCGGATCTCAGACTCCTTCCGCGTGGATTTCATTGCCGTATTACATGGATTCACAGACATATAAAATAATTCACAGTTCCTGGCAGTCAGCTTTCTGGATAATCCATTCATATAAGAAGCATAGTCTGACGCAACAGAATCATAACTGATGGACTCCCTGTTTTTGTGGATCAGGTCATTTACTCCCAGATTGAAAATAACTGCCACCGGCTTCGCATTGTCATCCATCCCGCTTATTTCATTCAGCAGTTCCTTTTCTCCGTATTTTTTCATCCAGTCAAGCCCTTCTCCTGTCTTGCATACAAATCCAACTTTCTTTAAACTGTCAGAACTGCATTGCTGCTTCAGAGTACTGCGAAGCATTGCTGTGCGGGAATCTCCCACAAAAATAATCTTATCATATTTCTCCACACTGTCCGCAAGACCGCCTGCATAAATATCCGGTTCCTGATTCCATTTATACTTCACCGGATAAAGATGAATATTTTTCGTAACCTGAATTTTCTGATATGCCTGATACATTGGATTACAGGTCTGTCCGGGAACTGTTGACCATCCCAGAAATGTATATCCCCTCTTATTCACTTCCACAGGAAGAATCACAGAACCACCGCTTTTCACTTTCTTTTTTGTGATTTCTCCTGAAGTCTCTATTGTAACTGTTTTCGTGGATGTTTTTTTCTTTTGCACTGTTGAATTCTTAGCAGTCTGCATTATTGCCGCCTGTGCTACAGACGGGGGTGCTGCACATATTAATACACACGCCAGAAAAAATAATAACATTCTTCTTACACACATCTGTCTCTTCTGTTTTCTCATTATTGCCTTCTTTTATGATTTCATATATTATCTGTTATTTTTACCGGTACTTACAGCAATTTCGCTGTCTTTTCTCTTCACCATACTGCTTCGCAGTCAATTTGACCAAACAGTTGTATTTCAGTTTACATCATCTGACAGAAACAGTCAACAGTCTTCGCCACTGCCTTTACATTCTTTACAGACTCCATACAAAATAGAATTCTTACACTGCAGGGTAAATCCATGACTTTCTTCAATATGATGAGAAATTTCTTCCATAAAATGACATTCCAGATGAATGATCTTTCCACATTTTACACACTTCAGGTGCAGATGCTGTTCACATCCCCGTCCCGGTTCTACATACTGATAAGCAGCCTGGCAACCTTTCTCTGCAACATATTTGATCACAGTTCCATCCTTTGCGAGCTTGTCCAGATAGCGGTAAATGGTTGTGATATTTACCTCACTGTCATGTTTCTTCAGATACTCATCCACATCAGCAGCTGTAACCGTATGGTCATTACTGTTTTTCAAATATTCAAGTATTTTTCTGCGGCTTGCTGTCGCATAACTGCTTCCTGCCATAATTTTATCATTCCTCCTAAAATCAGCTTCTTCTGACAGAGCAGACTCGGTTAATCAGAAAACAATTCCTGCAAATTCAATAATAATTCCCCAGAATACACCAAGTCCATAAAGTACTCCCACAATTTTCAGATTCTGAACCCTGTCTCTGTTCAAACGAAACAGAATCAGAAGCCCAACTCCTGCATTTACAAGAAGTCCCGCCATCATCGCCCCGGCTCCGATAATATGATCCAGATATAACTGGGTGATTACTACAGAAGAAGCGCAGTTGGGAATCAGTCCCACTAAAGCTGCGATCAGTTCACCTGCAATCGGTGTTCCTGTAAAAAGTCCTGCCAGTGTCTCTTCTCCGACTAATCCAATGATAATATTTAAAGCAAGAGAAATCAAGAAAATGTACACAAAAACTTTTAATGTGTGAAATGCTGCTGAAGAAATAACTCCATGTTCACAATGGCAGCGTTCTTCTTCACAGATTTCATGAATATCCACATCAGGTTCCTGTTTCTTCAGAATATGTGTGTAAACATACTCCAGCACCAGGCCGGAAAGTATTCCGATCACCGCTTTGCAGGTCAGGATTTTCACAATTGTAACTACAGGAACTGCATTGGAGATCATGATCGGAAACATTTCATCTGAAGTAGACAGATACACCGCGATCAAAGTTCCCACTGTGATCACACGTCCGGCAAAAAGGCTGGATGCCGCTGCCGAAAATCCACACTGTGGGATCACTCCCAGAAGTCCACCCCATACCGGTCCGAATTTTCCGGCTGTACGGATTCTCTTTCGTGCTGCCGCACCTGTCTTATGCTCCATCCATTCCATAAACAGATAAGTAAGAAAAAGAAAGGGTAGCAGCTTGATGCTGTCTATTACTGAATCTAATATAATCTCTGACATATAGTTCTCCTTATATTTGCACTTTATTTGTATTTGCAACTCATTTACATTTGCAACTTATTTGCATTTCTGTATTATATAGTATTTTTATAATTTGTCAAGTCTGTAAACCATACAATTGAAACATTCCAAAAAAAGACGTTACTGTTCACTCCGTTCACAGTAACGTAGCCAAAATTCATTCCAGATTGCCTGCGGCAATGGAATTTTGGCTTGTATGTCTCGGGATTTTGGCATATTCATGCCAAAACACCTCGCGGGATAGCGGTGTGTAAACAATAACAAAAAGACCATCTTGCAGATATGGGGGAAAATCCGGAAGATGGTCTTTTTATTCATGTTTTATTTATACAATATATAAGGATGTTATATCTGTATTATTCAGCAACTGCCTTAAATGCTTCATCAAGATCCTGAATGATATCGTCAATATTCTCTGTACCAATGGAAAGACGAATTGTATTTGGTTTGATACCCTGATCGAGAAGTTCTTCTTCTGTGCACTGGCTGTGTGTTGTTGTAGCCGGATGGATAACAAGAGATTTAACATCAGCTACATTGGCAAGCAATGAGAACAGTTCCAGATTATCAATGAAGTCCTTTGCCTTCTGCGCATCACCTTTAATCTCAAATGTAAAGATGGAACCGCCGCCATTCGGGAAGTATTTCTTATAAAGCTCCTGCTGAACCGGATCTGTGGATACAGACGGATGATGAACTTTCTCTACCTGCGGATGGTTATTTAAGTACTGAACAACTTTCAGTGCATTCTCTACATGGCGTTCAACACGAAGTGACAGTGTTTCAAGTCCCTGAAGGAAAATGAATGAACTTACCGGAGAGATGGTTGCACCTGTATCACGAAGAAGAATTGCACGAATCTTTGTAACAAATGCTGCCGGTCCGCATGCCTTTGTAAAGCTTACGCCATGATAGCTTGGGTTCGGTTCTGTCAGAGATGCGAATTTACCTGATGCTTCCCAGTCAAATTTACCACTCTCAACGATCACACCTCCGATTGTTGTACCATGTCCACCGATGAATTTAGTTGCAGAATGAACAACGATATCTGCACCATATTCGATTGGTCTTACAAGGTAAGGTGTTGCAAATGTGTTATCCACTACAAGCGGAATCTTATGTGCATGAGCAATCTTTGCGATAGCTTCAATATCAACTACATCAGAGTTCGGGTTTCCAAGAGTCTCGATGTAAACAGCTTTTGTGTTATCCTGAATTGCGTTCTCTACTTCTTCAAGATCAAATACATCAACGAATGTTGTTGTGATTCCATAAGCCGGAAGTGTATGCTCCAGAAGGTTTGTTGTTCCACCGTAAATATTTTTGGCTGCTACAATGTGGTCACCCTGCTGTGCAAGATTCTCAATTGTATATGTGATTGCTGCTGCACCGGATGCTACTGCAAGTGCCGCAGAACCGCCTTCAAGCGCTGCGATTCTTTTCTCGAATACATCTTCAGTCGGGTTTGTAAGACGTCCGTAAATGTTACCTGCATCTGCAAGTCCGAAACGTGCAGCTGCATGATCGCAGTTTCTGAATACATAAGAAGATGTCTGATAGATTGGTACTGCTCTTGCATCTGTAACCGGATCCGGACTCTCCTGTCCTACGTGAAGCTGTAATGTTTCAAATTTGAAATGTCTGTCTTTTCTTTCGATTTTTTTGCTCATGTGTATATCCTCATCTTTCTTTGATTTATAATAATCTTTTTCTCTGCAAAACTGATTCCGGCTCTTAAGCCCCTTATCTGCAAGTCATTTTTGTTTCTACGCTTTTCATATCTGTTTGATATGATTTAGCATAGTTGTATATTACCATTTAATTCCTAGTACGTCAATAGGAAATTTTCTATAGCGTTTAATAGCTAATAACTATAACGTTTCCAAAAAACAGTGCAGATAAGACAGTCCGACAAAATGCGAAAGACAAGGATGATCTGTCATTTAATACAATTTTCAATCACGCCGCCGCCTACAACGATATCACCATCATATAACACAACTGCCTGCCCTCTGGTGATAGCTCTCTGTGGTTTATCAAAACGCACGTGCAGTACTCCATCTTCCGTCTGCCATGCTACGGCCTCCTGCTCCGGATGACGGTAACGGATCTTTGCTTTCAGTCTCATTGGCTCCTTCAGAGATTCACAGGAAATCAGATTGACCTTTGTTGCAGTCAGTTCCGAATGGAAAAGATCCTCATTATTTCCCAGAACCACCTGATTGGTCTTTGGAGAAATATCACACACATACAGTCTGGATGCTGCCGGAATACCAAGTCCTCTTCTCTGGCCAAGTGTATAGTGGATGATTCCTTTATGTTTACCAAGAATGTTTCCTTCTGTATCTACAAAATCACCCGGGATTGATTTACGTCCTGTGTACTGTTCAATAAACTTTGCATAATCACCGTCCGGTACGAAACAGATATCCTGGCTGTCATGCTTTCTGGCATTAACAAAGCCATGCTTCTCTGCGATCTCACGCACTTCCGTTTTGCGAAGCCCGCCAAGAGGCAGGGAAATATGCGCAAGCTGCTCCTGTGTCAGCATATAAAGCACATAACTCTGATCCTTCGTATCATCCACAGCTTTCTTTAATAAGTAACGGTTCTTCTCCTCATCATATTCCACACGTGCATAATGTCCGGTTACAATATAATCATACTCCAGTTCACGCATTCTCTGAAACATCTTGTCAAATTTCAGATAACGATTGCAGTCAATGCAGGGATTTGGCGTGGCTCCATGCTCATAGGCATCCACAAAGCGGTCCATAACATCCTCTTTAAACCTCTCGGAAAAGTTGAAAACATAGTACCTGATCCCCATTCTGTAGCAGACATTTCTGGCATCCTCCACATCATCCAGAGAACAGCAGGTTTTCTCTCTCTTTACTCCTATGTCCTCATTGTGAAATAATTTCATGGTAGCACCGATACATTCATCACCGGTTTCCTTTGTAAGCAGAGCTGCCACAGAGCTGTCCACTCCGCCGCTCATTGCGATAATTGCTTTTCTCATTTTTATTCCATCCTGTTCTGTGATCCGATTACACGGAATATTATTGTTTATGATAATTTTATTTATGTTATGATAGCTGTTCTGCAAAATACTGAACAGTTACATAAAAATCATTTGTACAGCATATCTATTCTAACACATTTATGTAAAATAAAAAAAGCCCTAAAAAGGGCTTTTTTATTTTACACAAATAATGGAGTAGAATAATAACGGTCACCGGAATCCGGAAGAAGAGCTACGATTGTTTTTCCTTTATTCTCCGGTCTCTTAGCCAGCTGGATTGCCGCATAGAGAGCCGCACCGGAAGAAATACCAAGTAAGAACAAATAGATAGCGATTGTTGAATCCCACACCAAATTAGGTGTGTGAAACGGAACAGGATAATCTAATGTCATCTTCTTGGCTCCCCGTGTTGGAATGGAATATGGTAGAGATTTGGTTGAGTACCTAATTCCACTTTAGTGCGATAAACCGGATTTTCTTTCACTTTGCGGGAAACTGCACTGCTTGGATCATTCATATCACCAAAGGTTAATGCTTTGGTTGGACAAGCTTCTACACAAGCAGGTTGTTTGCCAGCTGCTAAGTTTGTATCGCGACAGAAGTTACATTTATCCGCAGTAAGATGCTCTGGATGAATGAAACGTACGCGATAAGGACAAACTGCGATACAGTATTGGCAACCCACGCAAAGATCTTTAGTTACATCAACGATACCTGTTTCAGGATCAATAAATGATGCACCGGTTGGACAAACTGCCACACAAGGGGCGTTTGTACAGTGTTGGCAAGATTGACGGAAAAACTCGTATTCTTGATTTGGGAATTCGCCATAAGGTTCGCTACGGAGAATTTCCAAACGTGAAACGCCTTTAGGAACGTGGTTAGTTTCACGACAAG
>OIWP01002634.1_pt1 | contig 17377 bp, 11 predicted proteins | sample 1587661 | NCBI WGS metagenome assembly OIWP01 (sample SAMEA3888899, study PRJEB22519) | human gut metagenome | biome: human gut; feature: human-associated habitat; material: faeces | place: Denmark | collected 2010 | reverse complement strand
GGCATATCCTTCATTTTGTTACTTTCCGCCATTTTGTTTTACTCCTCTCTTTTCTAGCACAAAAAAAGTGCACACCCTGTCTTATAAGCTGGACTTACGCTCACAGGCTACACACTTTTTTTCATGACGAATATTATATTTTAAACTTACTGACCGTCCCTTTTATTCCGTAAATGTATATCGTACAAAAGAGCCGTTATTATCTCCTGTTACGATTACAATGTCTCCACTCTCATTACTTGTAGTTTCCAGGATCGGGAATCTTCCATTTTCTTTTACATAAGCTTCCGGGCTGGCTGCTTCTGCCTCTATCAATGTTTTTTTGCTGTATTGTTCTCCTCCACATGGATTTATATCCTCAATAAAAATTTCATACTCATGCATATCTGCTTCCTCCTGAAATTAATTTTGTAAAGGCGAGTAACGTATATTTTGCTTTTCTGCATGATTACGCCACTCGCCACTATCTTTATTATAAAACTATTTTATTCTGGTTGCAAAAGCAGTTTTTACTAAAAAAGTACCTTCTGTTTTTAGTCATTATTACCACAGCAGAATGCGGTTCTAAATCCCTTAAATGCTTTTTTCATAAATTATCCAGAATGTATTCCATCTGCCTCTCTTTTGTTTTCATTCCCATTTTTTCATAGAATTTTTCTGCGGAAGTATTTCCTGACCATACATTTAATGTCACTTCATAGCAGTGCATTTTCCTGGCTTCTTTTTTTACATGCTCAAACAAGCTTTCACCGATATGCTGACCTCGTGTCTGCTGGTCAACGCATAGATCATCTATAAAAAGCGATTTAAACTGCACCATATTATTTGAGAAGGGCTGTTTCTGCAATTGACAAAAGGCATACCCTACACAAACATCAGACTCGTTCACTGCAACATATATCGGTTTTTCTTTATTTTTCAAAAGCTCTGTTAATTCTTCTACTGTATATTTTGTTGTACCAGGAATAAAAATATCTGGTCTTATATCTGCATGAATCTGCAGCACCTGCCCTAATAACTCTATAATTCTTGGAATATCTTTTTCTTCAGCTTTTCTGATAGTCATGTTTCGCCCCTCCATTAAATCAATCAAAATCTCTGGTAATATTTGTGAGCCATTTGCCTCTGAAATAGTGAATAAATACCACAGGCATTTTTTCGAACTCATCCAGAGTCATTACAAAGTACACCCAGATTGGCGGCAGTTTTAAAACATATGCGGCAAGGAAAGTAAGCGGCACTGCAACAAGCCACATAAATATGGAATCTATGATCATTCCAAATCTGGAATCACCGCCACCTCTGAAACATCCGCAGATAAGGCAGGTATTGATACCTTCTCCCACAAGACGCCAGGTTGTCATAATTATAAAAATGCCAAGATAATAAATGGCCATCTCTGTCAGTTTATCCCGATAGAAATCCAGTATCAAAGGACGAAGTGCCAGAATAATAACGCATCCGACCAGACTTACAACCATTGTTATCCTAAGCATGCGCTTTCCATATTCTCTTGCTGTATCAATGTTATCTTTACCCAGTTCCTGGCTGACAATGATGGTAGTCGCATTGGCAAAACCACGACAGGCGATCGCACCAATATTTACCACCATGACAGCAACTGCATTTGCGGCAACCATATCATCGCCAATATGGCCGAGTATTGCTGCGAATGCTGAGCTGGCAAAACTCCAGACAACATCATTTATTACAGCCGGGGTGGCAATTTTCATAAAATCCTGGAACAGAATACCTGATTTCGCAAAGAAGTATTTGATCCGGAATCTGACATCGGAACTTCTTAATGAATAAATGAGGCAGATCAGTACTTCTGTGATTCTGGCAATGACAGTACCAAGAGCCACACCGGTAACGCCAAGCTTTGGAAGTCCAAACAGACCAAAGATAAAGGTCGCATTACAAATTACATTGACACAAAGCGAAACAATGTACGTGACAGATGGCAGCATTATTTTTCCGATACTTCGAAGGGCACTCATAAAAACCTGAGAAAATCCCATAAACATAAATGAAAATGAAATTACCCTTAAGTATTCACTGCCGGCAGCAATCGTATCCGGACTGCTTGTAAAGATCTTCATAATCGTAGTTGGCATAGAAAAGGAGATCACGAAAAACACGAGGGAAACAATCAGTGAGATTCGTTCCGCCAGGCCGAGAATTCTTTCTACAGTCTTTTTATCACCTTTTCCCCAGTACTGTGCACATAAAACTGAAGTACCCGTGGCCATGCCATAATATAAACAGAAAAGAATAAAAGTATACTGGTTCGCAAGGGATGAAGCCGCCATAGCAGTCTGGCTTACATATCCAAGCATTACCGTATCGGCAATGTTTACCAGAGTTCCGATCAGATTTTGGATCATGATCGGAAAAGCTAGTTTTGATGCATATTTCAAGAAATCTTTTTTATTTAACATACATGGTTTTTCCTTAGTTCTTAGTATTCATAACCAATTGTATCATACTCCTTCAGAAAATACATTAATATGGTGGAAAAAATCAGCACTACCACTTTTCAGTAACCTATATACTCTCAAAATATCCAACAATTCCTATATAACCATCTTTCTTTAAAGGAGACCATAGGGTGTGCAGCTTCAGAGCACACATCTGCCTTTTGTTCGCTACTTTTGCCATTACGTGCAATGAAACCTCTTTATTCTGTATTGATGTCTGATCCAATAGATTACTGACTTGCCGTATATCTTCTCTGTTTACTTCAAACACATTAGATATATCGTACTTCGGATCATTTCTTTGACATATTATCTGCTGTTTTTCATTCATTATACTAAGCTGACCTGAAATGACATTGTATTCAATGGAGGTTTTTCCACTATTCGTTTTAAAAAACTCAATCTTTTCCTGCATAAGCTCAATGACACGCTGGGAATAATTTTTACGGGGTAAAGACTTTTCCCTAAGTATTTCATCAGAGAGTCTCTGCGCTTCATAATACTGTTTATTATCATCTGGTTTATTAGTAAACATTCTGGAAAATTGAAGGCTGAGTTCTTTCAGACATTTAAGAAGAACTGGATTAAACTGTCCACACTGCCCATCCAGGATCATTCGGATTGCTGTATCATGATCAAATGCTTTCTTATAACATCTTTCACTGGTAAGTGCATCATAAACATCGACTATCGATACAACCTGTGCAGAAATCGGTATTTCTTCACCCTTCAGTCCATCCGGATAACCTTTTCCATCCCATCTTTCATGATGCCATCTGCAAATTTCCCATGCAGTATGCACCAATGGTTTATCCTTTGGGAAGCGCATATCCCGGATCAGGGATGCGCCTATCTCACTGTGGGTTTTCATAATCTTAAACTCTTCATCCGTCAGCCTGCCCGGTTTATTCAGTATTTCTTCCGGAATACCCACTTTACCGATATCATGAAGGGAGGATGCAGTTGTGATCAAAGCAATATCTGCCTCTGTCAGAGGATAAGCATCTGTTACTTTTACCAATTTTCTTAACATCATTTCCGTTGCTGTTTTAATATGCAGAATGTGCTCACTGCTTTCGCTGTTGCGAAATCCCAGTACATTACTCAAAATTCCGATCATAATATTGTTGTTTTCTTCTTTTTCATAAACCTGGTCTACAACCACATTTACCAGACGCTTTTGGTTCGCATAAAGTGCCAGTGTATTCTGGACTCTTTTCTTTACGATAACAGAGTCAAAAGGCCGTGTAATATAATCGGTAATACCCATCTCATAGGCTTTACGCATAGCATCAACAGATTCTTCAGAGGAGATCATAATAACTGGAGTTTCATCGATCCATTGGAAACGGTTCATCCATTCCAGGACTCCAAAACCATTCATCTGTGGCATGTTGATATCCAACAACATCAGGTCAATCTCCGGATTTTCTTCCACTATCTGGATTGCCTGATTTCCATTTTCAGCTTCCAGATAATTATAAGTTTCTCCGAGAATCTCCTTCAATATAACCCTGTTAAATTCCGCATCATCCACAATAAGTATTTTTTGTCTTTTATCCATTATGATCCCTTCCTCTTATACCTTCATTAATATAGTTTAGTAAACATATCCTGAAATTGTTTTTATCACTTTCTCCGGCACAACCGGCTTTGACAGTTTCATGCTGCGAACTGTCCTCGGCTGTCAAAACGTACATCTGCTGCCTAACCCAGCAGATTGTCGTGTAAGGTACTGATCAATTCTTCAATAACTATTGGCTTGGATAAGAATCCATCCATGCCACATTCCAGGGCTTTCTTTCTGTCCTCATCAAAGGCATTGGCAGTCATGGCAAGGATTGTAATCCCCGCCAGTGCCGGGTTATCCAGAGCACGGATTTCCTTAGTGGCTTCATATCCATTCATTACCGGCATCTGCACATCCATCAGCACCAGATCATAATTACCCGGAGTCGAATTCTTAACTTTCTCCACTGCCTCTGCTCCATTTTTGGCAGTATCAACTAGGAATCCATATTCATTAAGGATCTCCACCGCAATTTCGCTGTTCAGCTCATTATCTTCCACAAGCAATATACATCTGCCTCTGAAATCCGAACCTGCTTCCGGAAGAATTGAATCTTCTGCCCCAGCCTGACTCTGACCGATAGCAGTCATCAAGATTTCTCGGATATCTGACATAAACAGAGGTTTCGCACAGAAAGCAGTCACCCCTGCTGCTTTGGCTTCTGCTTCGATATCTGACCAATCATAAGCAGTCAGGATAATAATCGGTGTATCGTCACCAAGGCTGCGGATCTGACGCGTAACTTCAATTCCATTCATATCCGGCAGACGCCAGTCAATGATATACGCATGGAAGGCATCTCCCAGTTCCATAGACTGCCGTGCACGGAGAACAGCTTCCCTGCCGGAAAGTGTCCATTCTGAGCGCATTCCAACCCTCACAAGCATTTTTGTCACGCTGTCACAGGTATTGAAGTCATCATCTACAACCAGTGCCTTAAGGCCTTCCAATTCTGCAATCTTCTCTATACGGTGCTGCTCAGGCTGAATCCGGAATGGCAGACGGACAATGAATTCAGTACCTTTGCCCTGTGCCGTCTGAACCTCAATGGTACCGCCCATCATATCCACAATATTCTTGGTGATTGCCATGCCAAGTCCTGTACCCTGAGTCCTGCTGACTGTGGAAGTACGCTCCCTCTCAAAAGGAGAAAAGATCTTCTTCACAAATTCCTGACTCATACCGATTCCATTATCCTTTACCCGGATCTCGTACAGTGCACTACCTTTTGCTGTCCCCGGTAACTGCTTCAGCCGGACAGAGACAGTTCCTCCTGCAGGAGTAAACTTAACCGCATTGGACAAGAGATTCAAAAGTACCTGGTTCAGTCGCGTCTTATCACAATAGACATCCTCATTTGTAACATCCATGGCATCCATATAAAGCTCCAGCTGCTTCGCATGGATCTGCCCACTGATGATCGTCTTCAGGTCATGAAGCACATCCGACAGACTGACCTCTGTTTCTTCCAGGTGGATCTTTCCACTCTCAATCCGGCTCATATCCAGGATATCGTTGATCAGTGAGAGCAGATGGTTGCTGGAGGAAAGGATCTTGCCCAGATAATCCCGAACCCTTTTCTGATCATCAATATTACTTACAGCCAGTGTGGTAAAACCGATGATCGCATTCATTGGTGTACGGATATCGTGAGACATATTAGAAAGGAAAGTACTCTTCGCCTTGTTTGCTGTCTCTGCCGCACGTACTGCCTCAGAAAGTGCCTGATTCATTTTCCAGTCATCGGTACGGTCCGACATAACCAGGATATATTTCTTTTTCCCGTTTACTTCACTGCACATTGCAATATTATGGAACCAGCGTTTTTCCCCTGTTTTCAGATGAATATATTCAAAATCCCATTCCTTCTGCTCATGAACCTGGATCTCCTCCAGATAATTTTTCTCCGCATCTCTGGAATTCTCGGGATCCAGTTTCCCAAGGACACAAATATCCTTCCGGATCTGTTCTGCTGTAATACCCAGCAGCTTTTCCGCATTCGGGCTGACATAATCTGCCTGATAGGTTTTGACATCCAGCATCAGGAAAACGTCATCCACGTTCATTGAAAGCTTTTGGAACAGTTCATCACGGTACAGGATCTCCGTATCCTTTTTCCTGAGGTTCGTTCTGCCTTTTTGAATAATAAAACTGATAAGGAATGCGGCAATGCAGAATACAACCACACTGACAAGGAGTATTGTACTACGCTGCAGACTGTTCATACTGGCATTGACGATATCTGCCTGGACAACTCCCAAAAACATCCAGTCCTGGATATCCGATTTTTCATAGACCAGATAATAGTTTCTTCCATCCAGATCCAGCAGCATCGCGTCGGTACGTCCTGCTTTAAACTTCTCTGAAAGTTCATTGACCTCTTTTTCAGACATATCAGAATGCTCTCTCAGAACACCGAAAAAATTATACACATTCCCCCATGTTTCAGAAGAATGATCAACCACAACACGGCCATTCGGATGAACAACAAAACTCTGGGCATTTCCATCGAAAGCAGAAATATCCAGTACATCTACGATATCAGAGTTTTCATAAGCAATGGCTATGGCATCATATTCAAATCCCTGATAAGTTCCGTGAGCCTTAGGGGTGGCAAAAACAAGCAGCTGAGATTTTCCGGGAACTGATGCATTCGCAATAACATCATTTCCCTGCCGGATCTCCTCTTCAACATTTTCCTGTAATCCAAGGTACCCGGTTTCCCCTGTTGGCATCTTATAGTTCCCGTCGGCTGACAGAAAAAAGAATTCCAAAAAGCCGGCATCCTCCTGCGCTTTCTTTATATAATCACGAATTTCATCTTCACTGGATGTATTCTGTAGATTCTCTCCCCACATATGAAGATAGGTCAGGTTTTTCTCTGTCAGTTCCCTCAGCATATTATCAGACTGATGAAAAACTTCCGTCAGATGAGAAACACTTTCCTCATAAACAGTTTTGGACACAAATCCAAAATATCGGAAAACCATCAAAGCAATGCACACAAAACCAGCTATAAAGACAGCTGTCTTTAATCGTTTTCTCATGACAGGTTTCTTTCTGTCTTTACTATGTTTCCTAATATCCATTCTTCTCACCTCAGAGTCATGTAGTCTTCTGGCTCTGCAAGAATGGCATCACCATCTGAAACATATGCTGTCCATGTATCATCCACAGAAATATCTCCTCCATCAAACACAATGTTTTCATCTGTCGGATAAGCCTCCATGTGTTTTGGTATTGCAAGACAGGTTACTGTAAAAGTATCATTGTTCTGAACTTTTTTTCCATCCATTGTAACGTTGCTCAATGTATAGCCATCATCTGTTTCTTTAATTTCCACGGAAATACCGCTGAACACAGGCAATGAGCCTCGGTTAAACGGAATAAATCCGCCCTCATAGCCTTCTACAAAATTTTTAACCGTCTCTTTCAGTTCAGCTCCACTCATCTTGCTGCTGTAAGCCGACAGACTGTTTGGCATGATCATGTCGCCTGCCATTTTTTCAGTATATCCAGCTTTCAGCACATTTCCCGTAAAGCTGTTTCCAGTTGCGATCAGCACATCTGATCCATAAATGCCGCGCAGAGTGTTTGCCATAACTGAATATGCCGCATTGCCCCCACTACTATGAAAACGATTGGAATAGGATTTCTGCGAATCCAACACGATATTCTCCGAAATAGCTTCTTCCTCAAGAAGCTGAGAATTAAACGACTGATATGCCTGCTCTGCATCGTACTCTCCTGAGATCATCTTTGAAACCACATCCTTGGAAACGGAGAAAAAGTCATTTGATGCAATGCGGATATACATATGATTTTCTTCGATCACGGATTTCACATCTTTCAGATATTCCGTAAGCTGGAGATCCACATCCTGACTGTAGCTTAACAGATCCTGTCCATCACTAATGATCCGCTCCTGCGCATCCTCTGAAAGCATTGTGCTCAGCACCTTCATTGCTTTCTTTCGACGTGTCTCATCCTGTGTCAAATCGCGGTTTAAAGCCACCTGGAAGTATGGCGTAGTCATCAGCCACTTTTCACCGTTCTCCTGAAAGAATGGAAGAAAAGTTGTGTTAATGCCCTGATCCTGAAACATTTTTACACCGGCAGAGGTTCCAAAGTACATGGCAAGCTTGCCACTTTGATACATCTCAACTATATCATCATAATTCATATCCAGATCATCCTGACTCAGACCGGTATCCTGGATGAACTGCTCCATACGTTCAAAAGCCTTTGGCCAGACAGTACTGTCCAGACCTTCTCTCTTTGTATTATCCGGATCACTGTAGGCAGTACGCCACTTTCGTCCGTCCACGGAAGACAGTTCTGATGCTGACAGACCTTGCAGTGTTTCCATACAGGTATAATCATAATAATAATCTGCTGTAAACCCACGAATCCCCACTTTATCAAATGCCTGGCAGGCAGAGACAAAGCTTTCATAATCTGTTGGAAGAGGGATATCATACTTTTCAAAAAGATCTTTGTTCACTACAAAACCATGCGCATCCGCACACACCGGAAGCCAGTTTACGCTTCCATCCTCATTCATAAAATTGCTGAGGTAGGTATCATAGACAGCACCTGCCACATTGGTTGTGGAGAGATCCATCAGACTGTCTTTCAGTGGACTCGCATCATGCAGTGAAAAACGACAGCAGGTTATAATATCCGGCAGTCCACCGTTTTTCTTCAGAAATTTGTAGAAATCCAGATCGTTATTACCTACGACAAATTCAACATTGATGTCCGGAAGCTGCTCCTGGATGTATGGTGCATATTTTTCATACAGGTTTGTGCTCCATAAGTACACCGTGATTGTTTCTGCATCTTCTTTTTCCGTACTTTTACCGCCACAGCCTGAAAGAAGTGATATGCTCATCACCATCATTAAAAGTACAGCCAGCACTCTGTTCCATTTTTTCTTTTTCATTACGAATCCCCCCCTCTGAGATTGTTTCCCACTAGTACACCAATTCATGAATTATCTTTACCAGTAGTTTCATATCAATAGGCTTAGAGATATGTTCATCCATTCCTGCTTCTTTTGCTTTTATTCTGTCCTCCGTGAACGCATTTGCTGTCATTGCAATGATCGGTATCGTCTTTGCATCCTCTCTGTCCATAGAGCGGATCATCTTCGTTGCTTCATAACCATTCTTGACCGGCATCATGATATCCATAAGAATCACATCAAATTCGTCAGGCCTGCTTTTTTCAAATATCTCAACAGCTTCCTGTCCATTCCATGTTTTTGTCACAACTGCGCCTTCATTCTGAAGCATAAACTCTGCAATTTCCATATTCAGTTCATTGTCTTCTGCCAGAAGAATATGCAGTCCGCGGATGGAAGCTTCTGTCTTTGCCTCAGTTTCAGCTTTGCTTTCCCTGTCTGTATCAATCCGGAACGGAACCCGGATCACAAAGGTAGTTCCTGCGCCTTCTTCACTTTCAAAGGTAATGGTTCCACCCATTTTCTCGACCAGCTTCTTTGAAATTGGCATTCCCAGTCCTGTTCCCGCAAATTTTGTGCGGCTTCCTGCATGTTCCTGTGCAAATGGTTCAAAAATATGTTTTTGGAACTCTTCTGCCATTCCGATTCCTGTATCCCGGCAGACAAATTCCATCGTCGTCATTTCAGGCTGTTCGGATGGAATTTCAATGCAGCTGATATAGATATGTCCGTTTTCCCTGTTATATTTCACTGCATTGGACAGGATATTCATCATCACACGTTTCACATACCCTGCACTTCCAATAAGATCCAGGTGTGTGATTTCTTTTTTCTCCCACACGATCCGGATATTCTGTTCTGCAGCCACCTGCTCGATCACAGCAAATACTTCCCTGGAAATACTGCTCAGATTAAATGGAATTTCTTCCAGAACTACTTCACCTGATTCCAGCTTACTCATATCCAGGATTTCATTTACCAGTTCCAGCAACAGCTGGGATGCTTCTTTCACTTTTGTCCTGTACTCCGTCTGCTTCTCCATATCATCTGCATAATGGTCAGCCATATTGACCATGCCGCAGATTCCATTGATCGGAGTCCGGATATCATGACTCATTCGCTGGAGAAACTCTGTTTTTGCCGCATTGGCTGCTTCTGCCTTTTTTGCTGCTATCAGAAGTTCTGCTTTATATTTTTCATCTTTTTCTTGTTCCTGTTTCCGGTGTGCCAGATTGGTTCTGTGACCCCAGAACAAAAATATGCTGAATATCAGGAGATAAAGAAAAATAACACCTACTACACTTAATGGAAGGTTATGGAACACTTCCGTATCCGGAAGATACGCATAGATGTAATAATCCCTCTGCTTCAGCATGATTCCGTAACATCCGATTCCTTCATTCTTCAAATGGTAAATATGCTGACTATCTGTATGCCTCTTCATTGACTGAACAACTTCGTTGTCAGCCGTATTCTGCCCCAGCAGGCTCTCATCATTGCTGGCAACAACAATCCCCTCGTCTGCGACAATAATCGTTCCATCTTTCTGGATACTATAACCATTTAAAAGTCCCTGTATCGTCAGTGTATAGTTTCTGGCAAATTCAGGAGGTGTGTAATAGTAGATTGCCACAATACCCGGTGCATCTTTTCTGGAACAGGCTGCAATATCAATATAGGATCCGTCTTCCCTGGCAAACCGTTCTGAATAAGATCTTTCTTCATATCCGGTAAAATCCATAATAATGTCTTTTTGCAGATACTCCGTAATCTCATCAGTCAGAGACTCATCCGTACTGTATTCGCAGTCCGTCTTTCCCTCTGTATCCAGTACAATGATACCATCCACCCAGAGAGTCTGCAGGTTTTCTTTCAGGAACTCCCGGCTTAGATGACCGCCGTTTTCTTTTTCCGTTTTAATATTTGTACTCATCTGTCTGGCACTTTCAATAGCACGGAGGAGGCTTTTGGATTCCGAAGATTCATTATAATGGGTGTAGGTGGAACACTGCACTTTGACATAATTTACAATCTCTACCATTCTTTTCTCTGCTTCCGTTTTCTCCGCATGAAAGAAATAAAACAGAGAGACTACTGCCACACAGATTCCAATCATACCACCGAGCAGCTGGATTCGTTTTTCTTTTTTCTTTCTCTTAATATCCAAGATCATCCACCTCCAGATATTTCTGGGGATCATCCAGATATTTTCCAATAATTTTCAGGGATGTGCCATCCTGACGCATTTCTTCCAGAGTCTGGCTCATCTGCTCACAGATTCCTCTGTCATCATCTTTTGCAAAAGCGACACCTATTCCAGTGATCATCAAAGGTTCTTCCAGGATACGGAAGCTTGCATCATAATCCTTCATATACTGAACAATCGATTCCTCATGTGCGGCGACTGCATCTACATAGCCTTTTCCCAGAAATGTATAGATCAGTTCCCTGTGTCCTAGGCTGATCAGATTGCCCAGCTTTGGGATTCTTTCATCTGTCCGGTTCAGAAAGATGTCTTCCGGTTTGGTTGTGGACTGGACAGCAAGGTTCTTTCCCTCCAGGTCATTCAGGCTGTAGATATCGCTGTTCTCATTTACAGCGACCACCTGACGGCTTGCTATGTACGGTCCTGCCCAGCGGTAATCGTCAAGACGTCCTTCCATAGAAAAGCAGCCCATGATACAGTCAATCTCTCCGCTCTCTACCAGTTCTTTTTTCTTCTCCCAGTTGATCTGGACAACCTCCACCTGATATCCCATTCTTTTGAAAGCTTCCGTAGCCAGTTCTACATCTATGCCCGTCGGTACGCCATCCTCGTTCAGATAATTGTATGGCGGATAGCTGTCACTGCCGAGAGTAATGACGGGCTTTTCTGTTTCATCTTTCGTGTTATCTGTGTTTTTACACCCTGCCAGGGTGACTGCTAAAATTCCCGCAAGCAGAATGCCTGCAATCACTTTTTTTCCTTTCATTTTCTGTCTATCCTAACTATCCTTCTCGTATTTTTCATATCTGATTCCCTGCCATAAAATTATTATTGTTACGTCTATGAAATAACACCGTAAAAAAACACTGTCTCACAGACAGTGCACCTCAGTTCATGCAACTGGCTGCCATTTTACAGGCCCTGTAGCTTTGCGTCACAGACTTTCATCTGCTTTGCCGATCGTCGTTCTATTACAGATTGTAAATTTATGCAAAATATTGATTTCATTATACTCCTACATTCCACTGTACACAAGAAAAACCTCGCCGCTTTAACGCTAAAAAAAGAACAGCCGATTATATATTCGAACTGTTCTCCTATAACCTGAAAAACTTTTGTTTAGCGGTTCCCCCGTTTATTATGATTAATTGACTTGAAATTGCATTATTCTCAACAGAATTCGAGAGAAAATTTTCTCTTATCGTAATATACTTCTAACCAAATCAATGTAATTCAGCTTTACCGTTTCATAGGAAATATTGTCAGAAATCAATTTCATAGTTGAATCAGCATAATCATCAGCATAAAAATCTTCTCTTATGAGTTTTTCTGCTACAGCCAGCAGATCAACATCCTCCCTGGCAGACGGGGGTATTTTAATATCCATGCCTGATCTGTGCTTTCTAACATCTGCAAAGAGCCTTTTGAAATCATCATCCATTGAAATATAATTTTTCAGCTTAAAGATATCATATAAGTGTCTGGAATTTCTCGTTGCTCTTCCTACCATATAATAATCACACACAGCAAAAATTTTATCTATAATTGTTCTGGATAGTGCCTGTGTCTTCATCTTAAATGGTTCTAACCCATAGTCTCTCAAAATCTCCGCTTCTTCTGTTGCGAGACAATCAAATATTATACTTGTAATTTCCTTTTCTTCTGTTGGATAAGAATACGACATCAATGCTGTCTCCAGCTTCACATATGGTCGCAGACCTCTTTTATCTTCTGAGCAAACTGAATCATATAAGAAATCATAGTGATTATAGTCCTTATCGCTTTCAATAAACTTCCAATTATCAATTGCTAAGTCTAAATCTTCGCTAATTGGTTGTAATAACTGATATTTGATTTTCTTTCTTCTGGCTTCTCCCAAATGTTCTTCAAATGTAATATCAATATCCTCTGAAAAACGGTCTATAGCATGATAAGCCTTGGAAAGGGATGTTCCACCCTTAAACACCACATTAGGATTTCTCTGTACAAGTTCTTTTAATATCATTGTCACATAATAATCTTTTTCCACGATACTTTCATCTATGCCCGTTCGCTCTGATACCGTTACAATAATATCCCTCAACAATTCCTTATCATCTTTATGCAAATACATCATCCAACCTCAATTCATAATAATATTTAAATATTGCAATCGGAAACTCTCTTATATAACTATCCACGTCTTTTTTTGTGATGCCATGTATCCGCACAAATTGAGATACTTTATCATGAGCCACATCATAGCTTTCATCCAGATACACATCCAGATTCTTTAATAAGTCAAGTAACTGCAGCACATAAACATTTTCTTCATTTACCGGAACCACTGGCTTTCTTACAATGAATGTTCTCTTTCCAATTGGAACTTCTCTTACTTTTGCAGCCATATTGTTGCTTACAATCTCAACTTTATTGGGAACCTGCGTTGAAATTCCCAACTGATTGGCAAATGTATTTCCCGAATAGAAGCCATCTACTTTCCCACCTCTGGAAACATATTTGTATCTGGCAACCGTATCTGCATTTACACCTACACTTGTTTTTAATCGTGATTTCTTAGGCAAATAATAAATGCCGTTCTCATATTTCTGCAGTTTTCCTTCATTGCATAACTTTTTTAACTGCTGGTTTACTGCAGATTTTGTAATTCCCTTAATCACTATATCAGAAAAGAATATAGGCTCTGCTTCCTTATAATTGTTTTTCAAAAATTCATATAGCATAAACCTCTCTCCTCCTATCTAAATATTTGTAACCAGTTAAGTTATTTTTGTTAATTATATTCTATTCTTATTCTTAAGCTCTGTCAATGTTATTTTGATAGCTATTGTTAGTGTATCCAGAGCAGAATAAAACATAAAAAAATCTTTCATTCTTTTCTCTGGACAAATAAAAATACGGCATCACACAGACCGGCTCATGTGATACCGTAATATTCTTTCTTATATCTTCAGCACTCGCAATCACAACCTGCAACGATAATAATATGACACACAGAATGATTGCTGTAATTTTTCTTAAAACAACAGCTCCATCTGATCCCCCACTTCAATTCTTGCAGTGACAAGTTCATCCGGTTCTTTCCCTCTTTTATGTTCAGCTTTCAGATACTGCGTACCGCCTCTCAGACTTGCAGCGATCAGATTCAGCACATATATATTGTCAAAACGATTATAGATGGACTCTCCGCCCAGACCGGTAAGACAGATAAGCTGTGTGTTGCTCTTTTTTGCCATATCCATCAGTGGGATCAGCAGATGGGAGGCATTGGTCTGCGCAAACGGATTGTCCATGATCAGAACCTTTCCCTCATTTTTATCTGCAAAAATGTCTGTATCATCCCGTCTCATATAATACAGAAGACTGGACAGGATTACAAATGCAGACAGAAATCCTTCTCCGCCTGAGTTTCTGGAAACCTCTTTCCATGTAATCGGATATTCCCTCTGAGCTTCGATCTTATAAAGATGGATCTGTACATTTCCGATTCCTACCACCTGATCATAGAGATTTCTGGTAGTAATACCGGAGCCGAAAAACTCCTGTGCGTTCTCATTTTTCTCGAAAAGTTCCACGCCTTCCATAGTGATCTTATCAATAAAGTCTTCCAGACGCAGACGGTAAAGCCCTGCATTTTCTTCCCAGTCCGGAAGCTGGATCTTTAACATTTTGATATTTCTTTCCCTTATGGTGATGGTTGAATTATGGTCGATTTTTCCAAGGTTACTGTGGATTTCCCGGACATAATCCTCCAGAAGTTCTGTGATACGTTCCTTCTCCCTCTCTACTACAGAAATATCAACCTCCAGCTTCTCCATAAGGCTGTCATAGGACTGCACTGTAGTTTTTAACTGAGTCAGAACACGCACTGCATCATCGGAAAGCTCCAGCATCTGTTCCAGCGGTTTCCTGTAAAAATCATCCTGAAAGCTTTCCATACGGACAATCTTATTCAGCGTGCGCACCAGTTCTTCCTTCTTCTGTCCGGTATCCCGCATTTTCTGATTATAATCCCTGATCAGGATTCCCTTGCAATTTCTTAATTCTTCCGCAGACAGATTCTCCGAAACCGGCTCATGGTCTTCTGCAGCCACAGGAATCAGTTCATTATACTCTGATAAAGCAGTCAGATTCTCTTCATAGCTGCGAAGCTTTCCGCTCAAAAACTCCTCCTGCTTCTTCTCTTCTTCCTTCTCATAAAGAAGCTGATTTTTCCTTGCCTGAAAATCCTGTCCCTGAATCTCATCCTTTGGCAGAGGTTTCTCCATACCGCAGACAGAGTGGATTCTTTTTGTCAGTTCGCTGATCTTACTCTGAGCCACTGCTGCCTTTTTGTCTGCATCATTCCACTGCATATCCTTTGTCTGGATCTTTCTGCGGAAATCTTCCAATACTCCCTCCTGATGTGACTCTTCTTTTCTGTCATAGATCACGCCGGACCACTGTTCAGGCTTTAAGTGATATTTTTTCTGAAGATAATCCAGATCTTCCTTTTCCCTCTGGTAACGTGCGGCAGACCTTCTCTCCTGCTCTTCCAGATTCTTCAGTTCCTGTGAAAGAACAGAGGTGATTGCTTCATAACGTGCTTCCATCTGCTCCGTTGACATGCTGGCAAATCCAAATTGCTGGCTCTGCTGTTTCCTGACCTCATCTGACTCTCTGCTGCCTGCCTCATATGACGCATATCTGGTATATTTTTCATCCAGTTTGTCTTTTTCTCTCTCCAGCATATTCAGATTATGCTCCAGAGTCATTTTCTCCTCCAGAAGCTTTTCCTGTCTGTCCTTTGCAAGCTTCTGGTTTTCCCGGAAACGAGTTTCATCCTTTTTACATTTTTCAAGCTCATTTCGATTATTTTCATAGAAAGCATAATCTTTTTCCAACTGGGAAAAATCTTCCAGACGCTGTTTCTGACGGTCAATTTCCGCAGCAGATTTTATGAGCAGATTCTGCAGCTTTTCATGTGCTGTCTTCAGACTGTCAAGCTCCTGCGCTGCATCCCGGATATCCTTTTCCAGAGATTTTTTCTCTTCCTCAAGAGTTTTCAGAAGCTCCTGGATTTCTTCCCATTTTTCTTTTGTTACAGACTGGTTTTTCAGTGTTTCCTGACGCTGAAAATACTCTGCGTATTCCTTTTTTCTCTGATCTACAGCCTGATTTAGTTTCTCCAGCTCTTTCTTTTTCTCCCAGATCATTGCCTGAAGCTTTTCTTCATCCAGGAGGTTTTCATTAAACAGAATATAAAAGCTGATTCCAGGGAAATTTACGATTTTGTCTGTGTACTTATCCTGAAATTCTTCTATTTTCTCACGCTCTACAATAGGCACAGGGAAGGATGTGCAGACGTTTCTGTCATTTCGTCCCAGCTTCTCGATTTCCTGTCGGGTAAGGATCAGGGCATATGGCAGAAATGGATTCTTACGGACCAGCATCTGGTTTTTCTTCTGGGAGTATCCGTTCTTTTTCAGCCATTCCATACCATAAACTGTGTGAATTCCCAAATCATCCAGTTCTTTCTCCAGTTCCTCAGGAAGCTCCAGAACCTTTCCGCTGGTAAGGCTTAAATATTCTTTTTCCAGGGAATCCTCTTCCTTTTCCAGATTTCGCCGCAGCTCCTCCAGCTCACGCAGCTTTCGTGCAGAATTCTCCAGTATCCTGTCAGTATCCAGAAGATGGCGTTCCTCCATGTCCAGATATTTCAGGATATTCTTCCTTATTTCCAGTTCATTCTGATAGAGCTGATAGGTATGTTCCTGGTTCTCTGTCTCTGTTTTTTTATGTATCAGAGCCTCTTTCTTATCCTCCAGACTGCGCTCCTGACGGCGGATCAACTCTTTGTCATCTTCCCATTTCTTCTGATTTTCTGTACGTTCCCTTACTGTTTTTTCCAGTTCCTGTTCGTACATCTGGCGACGGATTTCCAGTGTTCCGGCTTCATAGGTTCCCAGAATATTTCGTACTAATTCTTCCTGATACTTGGCATTATACTGGTTTTCCAGACGGGTATAGGATTCAATCCGGCTTTCCAGTTTTCCTTTTTTTCCAAAGCAGTCGCGGATCTTCTCTTCCAGTTCTTCGACTCTATTCGCCTCATCCTGTGCTTCTTTTCCCTTTTTCTGTATATTTTCAGAAAAGTATACTTCAAATTTTCATAC
>OIWP01002629.1_pt1 | contig 17423 bp, 20 predicted proteins | sample 1587661 | NCBI WGS metagenome assembly OIWP01 (sample SAMEA3888899, study PRJEB22519) | human gut metagenome | biome: human gut; feature: human-associated habitat; material: faeces | place: Denmark | collected 2010 | reverse complement strand
GATGAAAATGATTATTTCTTTATTATTGATGAAATCAATCGTGGTAATTTAAGTAAAATATTCGGTGAATTATTTATGCTGATTGAAAAAGATAAGCGGGGGATTGAACTGCAATTGTTATATTCTGATGAGAATTTCTCTGTACCTGCAAATGTATATATTATTGGTATGATGAATACTGCTGATCGTAGTCTTGCTATGTTAGATTATGCTTTAAGACGACGTTTTTCATTTTTTACTATGAAACCGGGGTTTAATACGCCTGGTTTTCAAGCTTACCAAGATTCTCTAAAAAATGATGCCTTTAACAAATTAATTGCTTGTGTGAAACAACTCAATTCCAAGATAGCAGAAGATATATCACTAGGTGAAGGATTCTGTATTGGTCACAGTTATTTTTGTGGTTTAACACCAGAAACAGCCAACACACAAACTTTGTCATCCATTGTAGAATACGAATTGATTCCACTTTTAAAAGAATATTGGTTTGATGAGCCCGCAAAAATCGTAGATTGGTCTGATCGACTAAGGAGTGCTGTTAAATGATTCCTGTACAAAATATTTATTATATGCTGTCCTACGCTTTTCAGGCATTACAAGCACAAAATTACAAAGATCTGGCCACAGAAAATTTTCATAATACCGCTGAATTATGTGCAGCCATTCTTGATAAGAGCATTAGCATACAGTTAAAACGAGGCTTAGGAAGAGATTATGTGCCAAAATCAGAATCTCTTTCTACACTACAGGGAAAGCTTAATATTTCTGAATCCATTAAAACTTAAACTCTGCTGAAGAAACAAATGATTTGTACATACGATGAATTTTCAACTAATACACAATTTAACCAAATTATTAAATCTACAATGTTATTGCTTCTTAAAGCCAATATCACAAATACGCGAAAAAAGAGTCTACGAAATCTGTTATTGTTTTTTTCTGATGTTAATGAAATTGATTTACGTTTTGTAAATTGGAACCAACATTATAATCGTTCCAATCAAAGTTATCAAATGTTAATTGGAATCTGTTATCTGATTTATAACGGACTTCTACAGACACAGAACGACGGTACCTCAAAAATAATGGATTTTTTTGACGAACAACGTATGTGCCGTTTATATGAAAAATTTTTGCTTGAATACTATCGTAAAGAACATCCAGAACTATCTGCCAATGCCTCACAGATTGCATGGCAACTTGATGATTCTGAGAACCAATTGCTTCCCAAAATGCAAACTGATATTATGTTGTCTCAGGGAAACAATATACTTATTATCGATGCAAAATATTATTCACATATGACTCAGCAGCAATACGGAACAAACACTTTACATTCCAATAACCTCTATCAGATTTTTACATATGTGAAAAATAAAGAATTTGAATTAAAAGACTGTGAACATACTGTCTCTGGAATGCTTCTTTATGCACAGACTGATGAAGATGTTATTCCCAATAATACATACCAAATGAGCGGAAATCAGATTTCTGTGCGTGCATTGAATTTAAATCAGGATTTTTCAAAAATTTCTGAAAACTTGAACTCTATTGTTAAAGATAACTTCACTTAATTTTTGAGGGGAAATAATACTTCCCCTCAAAAATTAATCTGAATTATAAAATATGCGAATATACAAATTTCATCATTGCTTTCATGTCCATGTCTCCCTCGTTGTTATCCCATTCTTCCATATTTTTTTGAACTTTTTCACATTCTGTCAAATATTTCTTGTATGCATCATCTGTCAATTGTCCCCCTTCAGCTATTACCAGTGTTAAGTATTCCACAAAAGTTCTAAAGTTATCAACAAGGCCTAAAATAATAACAAATAATTCTTGTAAATCCACACAAGTATTCGGTACAATTGGCATTTCTGATATCCAATCAACGTGCATTCGTTCATCTTCACTTTTCTCTTTCTTTTGCCACTGCTCATCTTCTCCTAGCGGAGCATTATAAAATTGATACTTCCTTTTTCCACGAAAAGAATATCTGGTGAAATCAAAATTAGCATTTACACGTTGCAATTCTTTTATCAGTTTAATCAATTCCGGTAGCGCAATATCTATTGTCTGCTCCATACCCAATTTTTTCAGTTCTTTTTCTAAGACTTCTAAATACTCATAAATCTTGTGGTTTTTCTTTACTTCATTATCCATCCCTAGAATGTAATATATCGCATCTACACTACTTTTTAACCAAAGTTCTACTCCATGCCAAAGATCAAACATAATTGGAAAAATAAGAACATCTGCCGTTGAACAATAATTTCCACTACACAAAATCGAATATAGACTTAATACTGCATTTCCCATATATGCATTTCCCATTACAAAGTTATCTTGTATAAGTTGAGAAACATTATCTTTCCCACCAAGTGAATTGTCAAAATTCCAGTTTAAAAAAGCATAGTTACTTGATTTTGTATAATCTATATCCTTTTCACCATAAAAAATCATGTGACTTGTATTTTTCTCTTCAGCATTATTCATATCTACTTCGGTCTTTCTTCATGTAATTTTCCTACAATTAATTCTATTCCTCCATATTGCGTAAGTAAAGGGACAAAAAACAATTTTTTTTCCCCTTTACTTTCTCATATTATTCTCCAAACAAAACATTCTATTTTGTTACAACCGCATGTATCGTACTCTTACTTACCCCAAACGCCACCGCCGTCTGCCTCACCGTCGCCTTATTTTCAATAATATAATAAGCAATCTCAACCGCTCTCTCCTCAATATAATCTTTCATAAAAACCCCTGCATAGTTTGTTTTTTTTACAATCTATGCAAAGGCGAAGGGATGTATGTCTGATTAAACTTCCTTCAAAAATATCTCATTCAATTTCTCCCAACTTACCTTTTTTTCTTCCCCTAATTTTCCCGCTTTCTCTCTCAATCCTGCTATTTCACCCTCCAGAATCCACTGACCTGCCAGTAATATTTTACCATGCTCTTTTTCTTCTATTTCATGAAGTTTTTGTACTATTATTTTTTCCATCAGCTTCCCCTGCTTTTCCTTTCTAGCATATAGCTGCACGCGGCGTGCAGTCAAAGGCTTTTATTTTGGAATTCTGGTTATCTTCTCCATCACTCCTTTAAAGGGCATGTTTATTTCGCGAATTCTCCAGATTGACTTTCCCCTCCTCATAAGTTATCCTTATCATAGTACGCCATGCTGACATATTTGCAGCACTGGTGAATTTTATTATTTTTACAGGTAAGGATTTGAGAAAATGAGTAAAACAAAAACAATCGACCTGACTTCCGGGCCGATTCTAAAGACGCTGGCAGAGCTGGCACTTCCGATCATGGCTTCCTCGCTGCTGGGGACAGCCTACAATATTACGGACATGGCATGGATCGGCATGCTGGGTTCCAAAGCCGTTGCCGGGGTGGGCGTTGGGGGAATGTACGTCTGGCTCTCACAAGGGCTCGTGGCACTTCCGCGAATGGGCGGACAGGTCAATGTCGCACAGGCTTGCGGACGCGGAGACTATGAACAGGCAAGGGGATATGCCGCTTCCGCTCTACGACTTACATTTTTACTGGGAATTTTATTTGCCGCAGTATGTATCGTGTTTATTCATCCGCTGCTCGGCTTTTTTAACCTCGGAGATGCAGAAACTTATACCGCTGCGAAATTATATACACTGATCACCTGCGGACTGATTCTGTTTTCATTTTTAAATCTGACTCTGACCGGACTTTCTACTGCGCAGGGAGATTCCAAGACACCGCTTATGGCAAATCTTCTTGGTCTGGTTGGTAATATGATCCTGGATCCGATTCTGATCCTCGGATTTGGACCATTTCCAAGGCTTGAGGTTGTTGGCGCTGCAGTTGCTACCGTGACCTCGCAGATACTGGTTCTGATCGTCATGCTGATTCGGATTATGCACTCTGATCTGGAACCAAATATTCTGCAAAACATGCATGTACTGTCGCGTTTCCCTGCAAAATACTACATCAGTATTTTTAAAATTGGATTTCCGACAGCAGTACAGAGCAGTATTTACTGCATGATTTCCATGATTCTCACACGAATGGTTTCTGCATTCGGGGCAGGTGCCATTGCCACACAGCGAGTCGGCGGACAGATTGAATCTGTTTCATGGAACACTGCTGACGGCTTTGCTGCTGCGTTAAATGCTTTCGTTGGTCAGAACTACGGTGCAAAGAAACCAGATCGTATTCGGAAAGGATATAATATTTCATTTAAAATCCTCGCTGTCTGGGGACTCATTGTAACCGGTGCTTTCGTATTCCTGCCAGGACCGATTGCTTCCCTTTTCTTCCACGAAAAAGATGTTCTGGCGATTGCGATCAACTATCTGATCATCATCGGATTCAGCGAAACCTTTATGACCATTGAGCTTATGACCATCGGCGCACTTTCCGGTCTTGGTATGACAAAGCTTTGCAGTATCATCAGCATTGTCCTCACCAGTGCCAGAATCCCACTTGCCATGATCCTCACTCAAACCAGCCTCGGTCTGAATGGTGTATGGTGGGCACTTACAATTACCTCTATCACCAAAGGAATTGTTTTCTACTTCACCTTCCACCACACCAGCAGACACCTACCTGACGCTAATGACAATTAATTTAACTACCCACCTTTTTTATTTTTTCCTGTTTTGTTTATTTCTTCTTCATATTTTTTTGATTTTTTTAGAGTTTGAACATATTTCTGTCACAAATTATCTGTATACTAATAATCAGATAGTTGATAAAGCAACTATCTCCCCCTCATAAAGTAGAAGCAGTCAGAATTCTGATTGCTGCACTTTACTCTCATTCCTTTAGATAACTATAAAACAACGAAGCCCGTTAGCCCTTGTGGTTAGCGGGTTTTCGCTGTTCTGTACTTGTTGCAAAATCCGCTTCGGTCAAATCTCGGTCAAATAATTTTCTAAAGAAATGTTGCACCTTTTCTATTCTCTTTCTTATTCTTGTTCTGATTATATGATTTCCTTATACAAATTCTGTAATTTATCCATTTCCGATTTTGCTTTATCATCTGTGACGTGCGTATACAAATCCAGTGTGATTGCTATGGAATAATGTCCGAGGAATCCTTGTACTACCTTTGCGTCAATCCCGGCTTCAAAACAACGCGTTGCAAAAGTATGACGAAGTGCATGTGGATAAAAATGCGGAATCGGTATAAACACTGTCTTGTTTTTCTCTGCCTGCTTTTTTCGTTCCTTATTGATAGATTTTTCTATCCAGTCTAACGTCACTTGAAAGGTGTGTTCTGTAATCGGTTTTCCGTTCTTTCCAACAAACACAAGATTTTCAAATCCCTCTAATGGTTGCCATTCACTAGCTGACAACTGCATTTCTTTCAACTGAATCCACTGACGTTTTAAAGCCTTATACACACTGTCCTGCATGGGAATCGTCCGTATACTGTTCTTTGTCTTTGGTGTCTGGTACTTGAATACATACTTCTTTGTTTCCTTATCTTTGATATACACCAACGTTTTATTTACAGAAATTTCCCGTTTCCGAAAATCTACATCATCCCATGTAAGCCCAAGCAGTTCTCCGCCACGCATTCCCGTTCCGAGTGCTACCTGTATGAGATTCTCGTGTATTCTCTCCTTTGCGTGTTCCAATACTTCCCGTTGTTCTTTCACAGTCAGTACCCGTATCTGTTTTGTCTTTGTTTTGGGAACTTCCACTCCTGCACATGGGTTGAATGTAAGAATCCTGTTATGCACTGCATATTTGAACATAGCATTGAGAATATTATACACATCCCGTATAGTCTTTGTGCTGTAATCATCATCTGCCATATTCTGAAGCAGACGTTCCAAAATAATCGGATTAAAATCTGCCACACGTTGTTTTCCTATCTGCTTCTTTATGTAACGTCTGTAAAAATCATCATAACGTACTTGTGTACTCTCCTTGATAGTCCGCTTCTTATGGGTATTCAGCCAGATATCAAACCATGTATCCAGAGTGATATTATCGCCCTTTCCTTTCAACCCATGCTTGACTTCATAGCGTAAATCTTCCATTTCTTGAACTAACTTTTTTAAGTCCGCATTATCTTTTGTATACGTTTCTCCTTTGTAATAAAACCGCCCTCTGTAAATTCCGCTTTTTCTCTGCACAATTCCCGGCGGTAATGGATTTCCTTTTAAGTCCTTGCCCAATCTGCACGCTCCTTTCCGTGCAAGGACTATCAGAACTGGTCTGACAGTATTATATGCTTATTTGTGTTTATACTGCAATTACTTCATATTTATTTTTCAGATTATGCCCTTCGTTTTTCTTCAAAAACTGGTCTAAAACCTCAGAGCGTATAAGAATCTTATTTCCAATCCTTATGACCGGAATCTTCTGCCATGTAATCAGCTTTCGCAGATTATTTCTTCCAATTCCCGTATACTCTGACGCTTCATTCACTGTAAGGGCTTTCTTTGTCTGTATCGTTTTCTGTGTATGTTCTGTCAAAGATTCTCCTTTCTTCTTCCCTCAAAAGGAAAGATTTTTTATAGTCCTCATATATGCGTTGTTGTTCTTCGTTCATCTGCCCCCGTTCTATTAGCTGGCGGATATAATCTCTGTTATCCAGTTTTCCGATTTTATCCATTAGCTTTAAAGAGGGCGAAACTGCTACGTTCAGCCACTGCCATGTTCGTTCCAGTGTCTTTTTCTCTGGATTCATGGTCAACTTTATCTTCCCTACATCCTGCATGAGTTCTTCCCACGGGGGATAAGTAGGATAAAGCCGTTTTCTTGTAACCGTGCTGTTTTCCGGCTTCTGTAAAAACCGCACTTTCTCGTTTAATACAGACAACGCAATCCGTGCCACATCCCTGTCTTTCAGAAGTTCTTCTACTAATCTGACCGCTTTTTTGTGCCGGAATCGAAGTTCATATCTGTTCCAGTCCGGGTTGAGTTCTTTTCCGAACTTTTCTGCCTGTTCATATCCCTTTTCATAGAATGTAATCCGAAAATCACTGTGTTTACTGCCGAGATATAGTGTTTTTCCCTGCGCTTCTATTTCATCCTCTTTCAGTCTATCAGAACGATTCTCTGCTGTATCACGCAACTGACTAGATATCAGCCCCTCGTTTTTCAGACGAATCAATTCCGGGATAGACAGATAAGGCTTTGTATCGTCGATTGCCAAGTCTATCCTCGGAAAATTCACCGGGTATCTGCAAACTCTTTCCAGAAAATCAAACCATGTTTCCTTATTCATCATAAGGAAATTTTCATAATTCCTGCACCCCGAACCACTCATAAGAATCTGAAATCCCTCATACTGTGCATTTCCTGTCGGTTTCAGAATCTTGATATTGTCAAATCTTGCTATCAGTTCGTGTCCAGCAATTCCTTTTTCCTTACCATGCAGTTCCATAAAACTCAGTGGAATCCGCAAGATATCTTCTATGATTATGAACACGTCTACACCTTTGACAGTAATCTGACACCAGTCAATCAGTGCTGTCAAATCTTCTTTCTGACGAGTTACCCCCCTGTTAGTATAGGGGGGTTCTGAAATTTTCATTACCTCTGTTATCATCATCCCTGCCTTTCGTAGTATGCCGTGGCTTTCGCCACGTTCCCTTTTCCGGTAACAACACGGATACCCTTGCAGGAGATTCTGTCCACCAATACCGGGAAGTTTCCTCTCTGCACATAAGGGGCATATACCGCTTCTTCTAGTTCTACCACTGTGTAAGGCTCTACCTTTGGAAGTTCTGTTGCTTCCAGACGGATATCTACGCTGTTTCCAAGTTTCATGCTTCCGAGGTGAAGTTTCAATGCTTCCACTTCCTCGGTTTTCTTCCGGGTTTCCTTATCATACTTGTAGCAGTAGTCTGCTCCCATGTAACGGAGTTCCCCGAACGCTTCTCTGACCTGTTCTTTTGTCAATGTAATCTGCATGCTACATTTCTCCTTTTTTGAAATCATGGTGAATGAGTGTCTGGTAAGTGTGACAAGTCCTTTTCATATCCACGTCTATATTTATTTCATTACTTTTCTCCTTACCTCTTAACCTCATCATAGACCTGTTTTTTCTTCTTGTCAACAATTATTTTACTTTTTCCCTTACTTTTTATTTTTGTATTTCAAACGCTTAACTATATCTTTTTATAACTTATTATAATTTTACCCTTACATTTATCCTTATCTTGTGTTATGATGAAAACAGAAACGAGGTGTGCATATGTTTGTGAATAAAGAAGCAGTAGGAAAACGAATTTTACAGATACGCAAGAAATACGGTTACAGTATGCAGAAGTTTGGGGAAATCATAGATAATGCCCCGAAAGGCTCTGTAAACAGTTGGGAAAAGGGTGTGAATCTTCCCAATGAGAAACGCTTGAAGCAGATTGCCACGTTGGGCAATATGACGCTGAATGAACTTCTGTATGGTTCATTTAAAGAATATGTAGATATGCTTATCACAGAAAAACTGGGGATTGAACTGCCGGAAGAATTTACCAGAACTTTCTATTCTCTTTTAGAGCAGAACGGATTTACCTACGGGGATGATATCGAGATTGTCCGGCTTGTAAACGGCTTTCTGACTTATCATAACCTTACAACAAAAGAAACCGCCATTTTCTATCAGCCAACTGCATACTCCGGCGATTATTTTGACGGTATCATACAAAAAGCGGATTCTTCCGTTCTGGTCTGCCGGGCATATGCAGATAAGGCAAACAACACCTTACATATCATTCCGGCTTTTGAGAATGGACAGACTGAGGAAGTAGCAGACTTCTTTCATGCACTGAAAAGCATAACCGCTCCACACAACAACAATTATTTCACTTCCGGCTTTCTGACACTCGGACTGGCATTGAGAGATTCCAAAGTAATTATCTATGGAATTGATGAAAAACAGGGAACAGCACAGGTAATCCCTTACGAATATGATTGCGAATCAGACGCTTATATCCAGAATGAACATCTGTCATATACCAGACAGGATAGCTTTTTCCGAGAAGCCACGAAAGAAGCGGTCTATTGGAAAATGCAATCCGACAGAAGTAACCCATAAGATAAACAAGAGGACTTGCAAGGTTTGTGACCTTTCAAGTCCTCTTATGTATCATGATGGTATTGGCTGTGTCCGTTCCGTAAAGGACTGCCCTACGGCGTCTCGGCTTCGCCTTGTTCCTTTACCTCACTAATAATAATGTTCTGATAGCAGAACTCTTACTTATACTTTTATCTTACTATTCTTTCAATTTTTACCGTTTCACCATCAATATTATACTTAAAAAAATAAAATTTAATAACATTTCCTTCTGATACTTGTTCTAGATCACCTTTACACTTAGTACAATCTAAACTAACTTTTGTCGTATCAAAAAATAGACTACTTTCTTCCTTCTCATTTAGTTCTATTAAAAGTGTATCAAAAGTTTTCTCTACAACAACCCCACTCAAATGAAACCAATGAGAATTATCATCTCCACTAGAACGCAACTCCATATTTTGACGATTCTCCTTAAAAACATTTCCTTTTACGCCAAGCACAATTAATACTATTGCAAGCAAAAGTATGATTAACAAAATCAATCGTTTCTTATCCATTAAATGTAGTCCCCGATATGTCTGTCCAACTATCAAAATCAAAATTCAAATAACGTACTGTATCCCCCCATCCATCAAATACCATCAATGTATGTACTGTATTTCCAGAATTATATGCTCGCAAAGTTGCATATCCCTCTGCTGCCATTGAATGCCCCGCACGTTCTCCAGTATCACTGCTAATTATACCACAATGGACAACTGCTATATCTCCTCTATCAATGCAATTAGTGAAAAAATTATAATTGGGACTATAGTCAGTATTTTGTGTTACAGAAACATTCTTTCCAGCACAAAAGTCCACAAATCCAGGTCCAATATTGCCAATAGTTGTTGAACCATATGTTATTCCTCCACTCTCCGATGAAACTGTCGTTCCTGTTGAATCCCAAATATCCATATAATCACCTGCAATATCTGTATAATCAACAGCATTATAATATGCACCACATGCTAATAATGCACTAACTGCACATGCATAATGTCCTGTTACACTTTCTATATACGGCTCATTAAAGGAAATAAATTCTTGAAGATGATTTGTTGAAACAAGCGTGTAGTTTTCATAAACTTCATCAATATCTAGCAAAACCTCATCCCAAGTAGCTGGGTCTTTTCCCCTACTCTCATTCAAGGACAGTACTGTTTTTTCTAATGTTTCACCATAATTCGTTCTAATCTTTCCCAAATTATCAACAATACCATATTCAAACGGAGCTATTTTATATATTTCAGAGGTATTTGCTTTTTCACTAAATACATTTGCTTCACTTTGATAAATCACCTCATATGGATTTGCTGAATTATTACCAAATGAGTATTCTGATATCAAAGATTCACACGTAGTATCAAAAACTACATATCCATATGGTTTGTTTTCTAAATTGTAATTTACAATATATCCAATAGCTTGACCTGTTGTATCATAAAATTTTCTCGGATTATTAGCAACAATATTGCTATTTTCTCCTATTCCCTTTGCAAAACGTTCTGCCATCTGTATCGCCAAATCATCCGTAACATTTACAACAGAAGTATTCTCCGATGCATGGACAGGAACTATTGACATAATAGTCAATATAAAGATTGTCAAAAGTGAAGCAAATCGTTTAAAAATTTTTCTCATAAATATCCTTCCTCCTTAGATTATATATTTACTTTAATATTATATCTTATTCCCTATTTTGTCTATATTTTTTTATGTTTATTTCAAATATTTCATTCTATTTTATTTTTATCAAACTATTTTCAAACAAATCCAAACAAAGAATCTCGGGGCAAATTTCGGTCAAATCAGGATAAATAAATATAACACTTTATATGTAAGTCAATTTTAAAAAAGCCTGTAATTCCGGGCTTTACAACACTTTGTAACACAATATAAACCAGTTCGATAATCCCTCATTCCTTTTAGATAACAATAAAAACACCAAGAACCTCTCCATAATGGAGAGGTTCTTGCGTTGTGGATTTTTTTAATATTCTATAAACCTATCATTTTTATATTTTTAATCAGATTTTATAATTTCTTAACACTTTTGACACATTTTCATCGTATAGTAATAGATGGATAGTTGGGAACCAACTATCTCCCCCCTCATAAAGTGAGCGCAATCGGGCATGCCCGATTGCCGCACTTTGATTTTTACAGAATATTATTCTGGGACGAAGGTTATCCTCCGTCCCATATTTTATTTGTAAATGCAGTACCGTGTGCCCGGATATCTACCTGCACAGAACGTTAGTCACGGCCATTCATCATCAAATGAATTCAAACCTTTTACGGCCTTGCACGAATGTCTCTCTGGTACATCATACTTTTTATCCTCAATTACCGGAAAGGATTTATTATGAAACGCCCTACTTTACATAAACTGATTTTTTCAATTCTTTTATTTGCCATAAGTTTCCTTGCTCTTTTCACCAGCCACAAAAGCTCTGCATTCGCGGACTGGTATTCTTCCACCATTTACCCGCTTTTCGTTTCGTCCATCGGACGCTTTTTTGGAATCTTCCAATTTTCTGTTTCTGAAATTGGATTGTATATTTTTGTCATTCTTCTGTTTCTTTCCTTGATCCGGATGCTGATCAGCTCCATTTACAAAATGTATGCCCAAAAAAAGAACCCTGCCTGGCTCGGCTACGGTTCCTCACTCCTGCTTCTCTGCGGATGTCTGTTTACCATTTATACTTTTTTCTGCGGAATCAACTACGGACATACTTCATTTGCAGAAAAATATCACCTGGAATCCGGTCAGTATACTCTGGCTGAACTGACCTCTTTATGCAACGAACTGACTGATCAGTTAAATGCACTTTCTGACTCTTTAGAACGGGATTCTGACGGTCTTGCTGATATGGGTAAGGATCTGCAGGATCGTGCACGGGCTGCTATGTTCTCCCTCGGTGCTACCTACCCTGAACTTTCCGGATACTATCCACAGCCAAAAGGTCTTTTATTTCCGGCTTTTCTCTCGGTACAGAATCTTTCCGGGATCTATTCACCATTTACCATTGAGGCAAACTATAACTCCGCAATGGTTTCCTACAATCTTCCATTTACCATCTGTCACGAGCTTTCGCATCTGCGTGGATTTATGCAGGAGGAAGAAGCAAATTTTATCGGTTTTCTCGCCTGTGTAAATGCCGACGATACCGCCTTCAACTACAGCGGCTATCTTCTTGGCTGGATCTACGCAACCAATGAACTTTACGAAGCCGACTACGACACCTTTGAGGAAATCTACAACAGGCTTTCTGACAATGTAAAGGCAGATCTTTCGGCTAACAGCAGCTTCTGGAAGCGATATGACAGCAAGGTCGCCGAAGTATCTGGTCAGATCAATGACCACTATCTGAAAGCAAATGGTCAAAGTGACGGGATAAAAAGTTATGACCGGATGGTTGATCTGATGATCACCTGGTTCCGGTCAAAATAATTCTTTCTTATAAAGTTTACTCTTTCTCTCCAGCCTGAAACAGCATCTCTTTCAATACGTTTGCCGCCATGCTGTGAGGGCTGCTCTTATCTTCCACAAAACAGATTTCTCTTACCGGTGGTTCTTCCAATAGTGGAACCTGAATGACAATGCCTTGCTCGATCACTTCCTGTGCAAGCGGTTCCGGAATAAACCCGATTCCCAGATTCTGTCTTACCATCGGCAGAATCTGATCGATGGTTGCTGCTTCGGTATCTGCCGTCATTGCAATTCCATGCTCCAGAAAAAATCTGGTATAAAAATCATAAGTTGACGTGTTTTTCCCAAGGCAGATAAATGGATACTCCACCAGCTTTTTCAAACTTACCGGTTCTTTAAACATATCTTTGTACGCCGCATTCGCAACCAGAATTTCTTTAAATGAAAGAAGCGGAATTGCCTTTAAAGGCTTTTTCACCTCTGCCGGTGTAGATGCTACCGCAAAATCTGAAAGTCCGTTTCGAACCGTCTGTATCGCCTGTGGTGCTGTATAACTCGAAATGCGAAGTCTGATTTTAGGATACTTTCTTCTAAACTCTCCCAGCACCGGAAGCAGAAGCAAATGCAATGCAATCTCACTTACCCCGATCGTTACGGTTCCCTGTTCCAGCTTCTTTTCATTTTCAAGCTCTAGCTCTGCTGCATGCAGATGATCGTATGCAATTGCAACATGTGAATAAAGCCGTTCTCCCTCCGGTGTAAGCTCTGCTCCCCGGTTAGACCGGATAAATAATCTGCATCCAAGCTGACTTTCCAGATTGTGGATTGCCCTCGTTACATTCGGCTGATTACTCATCAGGATTGTCGCCGCCTGTGAGAAACTTTTATACTTTGCCGCATAATAAAAAATACGGTAATAATCATAGGTAACTTCCATCTTCCTGCTCCTTGTTCCGTATATCTCCGGCATATCCAGTGCCGCCTTTAACTGAACGGAATCGTAACCGGTGTACAGTCAAATTTTTCAAAATAACTGTCGGCCAGATGTTCCTCTTCGCCTTCGATCAGAAGATGCATCTTCTCTCCCATTCTTATCGTCATCAGTCCCACGATCGATTTGGCATCGATCTCGAAACGTCCTGTCACATCCTTTACCGTAATATCTGCATTCATCTTCTGGCAAACATTACAAAAAGTCATCAATTGTCCTGTAGTCATAAAACGTATATTCTTCTGTACCATAATAGGTTAACCCTCCGCAAGTCTTTTTTTCCTGATGTCTAGTTTACACAATATCGTACAATTTGAGAAATATCTCTTTGAAATGTCTGATATGTCATTTGAACATATCAGTCGTTTCTTTATTTTACATACTACATAGCAGTTTGTCAACACTATCGGTCATTTAAATTTTTATATTCTCGATACTCTGCCAGTGGCATATATGCCGGACGAATAATCTTATCCACATTGATCAGCTCTTCCAGACGATGTGCACTCCATCCAACGATTCGCGCTGCGGCAAAGATCGGCGTATAAAGCTGCTCCGGAATTCCAAGCATATGGTAAACCAGTCCGCTGTAAAAATCGACATTTGCATTTACCCCTTTATACATCTTTCTTTTTTCGGCAATGATTTCCGGTGCCATATGTTCCACTTTCTCATAAAGTGCGTATTCTTTATCGTATCCTTTTTCATGTGCAAGCTGAGCCACAAATTTCTTGAAAATCTCAGCACGTGGATCAGATACTGAATAAATCGCATGACCCATTCCATAGATCAGACCTTTTTTATCAAACCTCTCCCTTGCAAGCAGACCTTCCAGATATGCTCTTACCTCATCGTCATCTTCCCAGTCTTTGACCTCTTCTTTCATATCAGCAAACATCTGCGTCACTTTGATGTTCGCACCGCCGTGCTTCGGACCTTTTAACGATGCCATTGCAGCAGAAATTGTAGAATAGGTGTCTGTTCCGGACGAAGTGACAACGTGGGTAGTAAATGTAGAGTTGTTTCCACCACCGTGATCCATATGCAGCACAAGTGCCATATCCAGGATCCTTGCTTCCAGCTCCGTATACTGTCGGTCTTCACGAAGCATCATCAGAATATTTTCCGCGGTGGACTTCTGCGGATCCGGTGCATAGATGTACATATCCTGACCCTGACGATAATTGTATGCATGATATCCGTAGACCATCAGCATCGGAAATTCACTGATCAGGTTCAGACACTGTCTGAGAACATTCGGGATTGAAGTATCATCAGCTTTTTCATCGTAAGAATACAGATTCAGAATCGCCCTTGAAATATTGTTCATCATATCATGGCTCGGTGCCTTCATAATAACATCGCGCACAAAATTCGGCGGAAGTGTCCTTCTCTCCGTCAGTGTCTCATGAAACCCATCCAGCTGTACAACCGTCGGAAGTTCACCAAAAAGAAGCAGATATGCAATTTCTTCATATCCAAAATGATCCGCATCCAGGAATCCACGAACCAGATCCTTGATGTTATAGCCTCGATAATACAAATTACCGGCACACGGAACTTCTTCGCCATTTACAATCTTTTTGGCACATACATCGGAAATGTTGGTAAGTCCCGCAAGGACTCCTTTTCCGTTTACATCACGGAGACCTCTTTTTACATCATGCTTTACAAAAAGTTCTTTGTCGATCCCGGTATTCGCTTCACATAATCCGGCAAGTTCCTTGATTTTCGGCGAAATATCAAACAGAATGCTATCCAGATCTTTCGCACTGTTCACTGAATTTGTCATACACCTACTCCTTTCTGTTAAAGACTCTGCAAATACTGCAGAAAGTATGAATGAAGGACGGAAACACGCACTTTTAGCATCGTCCCCCGTCCCTTCTTCTTATTTGTAAACTACTTACTACTTGTTGGAAAATATGGTCTCAATGAATCTGCCACACTGCTGATCGGCATTGTCTGAAGCCATACATGTCCCGGTCCTGTAATAACCGTATTAAATAATCCTTCTCCGCCAAAGACAATATTCTTAAGTCCCGGCACAGTCTGGATATCCATCTGGCATGTTACACTCATCGCTGCCAGATAACCGGAATCAATCACGATCTGCTGACCAGGTTGTAATTCGTATTCTACCACATGTCCATCGAATTCTGCAAATACAATTCCATTTCCGGATACCTTCTGCAAGATAAATCCTTCTCCTCCAAATAGTCCTGAAGCCACTTTCTTGTGAAAATGAACAGATATATTTACTCCAGGTTCGCCAGCAAGGAATGCTTTTTTCTGAAAAATATATTCTTGCCCCGGTCCGATTTCAAATGCCTTGATCGAACCCGGAAAGCTGGATGCAAATGCGATCAGTCCATTTCCTCCCTGTGCGGTATAGATATTCTGGAACATCGCTTCTCCAGAGAACATTCTTCCAAATGCTTTTCCAAATCCTCCATTTGTCGAAGTCTCCATCTTCATATTCGGAGACATCCATGCCATGGATCCCCGCTCTGTGATCATCCGCTCGCCAGCTTCCAGATGGCAGATCACTACCGGAAGGGTATCACCCTTGATTTCATACTTCATGCTCCATTTCCTCCTTTATAATATTAGTCAGTCTGGCAAATTCTTCCAGATCCAGTGCTTCTCCCCGGACACTGCTTCCTTTTCCGAGTTTCTCTATCGCAGCAGTAATGACTTCCTTCGAAAGATTCAGCTCTCCTGAATTCTTAAGGCCATTTGCCAAAGTCTTCCTCCTCTGATTAAAGGATGCCCGTATAAGGCGGAACATCAGCTTTTCATCCACAACCTCTACCGGAGGCTTCTGATGTCTTGTCAGGCGGATTACTGCTGAGCCGACTGCCGGACGCGGCATGAAACAGTTCGGGGGTACATTTGCAACAATATACGGCTCTGCATAATACTGTACAGCAAGTGAAAGTGCACCATAATCCTTTGTTCCCGGTCCTACCTGCATACGGTCAGCCACTTCTTTCTGTACCATAACCGTAATACTCTCAAGCGGCACATGGCTTTCAAATAAGCCCATGATGATCGGTGTCGTTATATAATATGGAAGATTCGCAACCACCTTGATCGGCCGTCCTCCGTTCTTCTCCTTTGCAAGTGCTGCAATATCCACCTTCAGGATATCTTCATTGATGATCGATACGTTGTCATATTCTTTCAGCGTGTCTTCAAGAATTGGAATCAGTGCACGGTCTATCTCAACTGCAGTTACTTCTCTTGCCGCACAGGCAAGGTACTGTGTCATCGTCCCGATTCCAGGGCCGATCTCCAACACGTAATCATCCTTTGTGATCTCGGCTGCACGAATGATCTTATCCAGCACATGCTCATCGATCAGAAAGTTCTGTCCAAATTTTTTCTGAAAATTAAAATTATATTTTTGCAGAATCTCAATGGTATTCTGCGGATTTCCAAGTGTAGGTGTTTTCATCTGTTATTCTCCTGATTATTCATTGCCTGCGTCTTAGATGCCGTACAGATCTCTCGCATTTTTCTCTGTCACAGCGATCACTTCTTCCTGACTCATCTCTTTTAACTCTGCAATTTTCTCAGCCACATACCGGATATAAGAAGACTGATTCCGTTTGCCACGGTACGGCTCCGGTGCCATATACGGGCAGTCTGTCTCCAGCACGATCTTCTCGATCGGGATCGCAGCTGCGACATCTTTTAATTTCTTTGCATTCTTAAATGTGACGACTCCACCGATTCCAATATAGAATCCCATCTTCACATATTCTTCAGCCATTTCACGTGAATAGGAATAGCAGTGAATAACTCCGTCAAGTCCCTGTGCATAATTTTTCATGATATACATGGTATCTGCGGCAGCTTCCCTGCTGTGGATAATTACTGGTTTCTTTACTTCTCCCGCGAGCTCCAGCTGGCGGATAAACCACTTC
>OIWP01002619.1_pt1 | contig 17502 bp, 10 predicted proteins | sample 1587661 | NCBI WGS metagenome assembly OIWP01 (sample SAMEA3888899, study PRJEB22519) | human gut metagenome | biome: human gut; feature: human-associated habitat; material: faeces | place: Denmark | collected 2010 | reverse complement strand
GCCTCGCCGGCGCTCACGTTGTCGCGGTACTCGACCGAGTAGGAGCCCTCGGGCAGGGCCGCGTCGGAAAGCGTTTGGCCGTAGGCCGCCTCGACGGGAACGGACGCGTCGTATTGGGGAGCAGCCTTTGCGATGTCGAACCTCAGCTCGCAGGAGCCGCGATAGAAGCCCTTGCCCGACACGACGGCCGTCGCCTCGCCGGCGCTCACGTTGTCGCGGTACTCGACCGAGTAGGAGCCCTCGGGCACGACCGCCGAGGAGACCGCCGGCTCGTGCGCCGAGCCGTCGTAGGCCAGGCCGTCGGCGTCGACGGAGAACATCGAGGCGTCGACGGCGCGGGTCACGCGCACCTTCACGGGGACGTCGCGGACAATCTCGTAGTTCGAGGTGTCGCCAGGCGTGAACGCCGCCAGGAATTCATGCTCGCCGGCGTCCCCCACCGAAGTCGAGGGGTCGTCCTGCCACGAGAAGCCCTTCGGGAGCGCGACGTCGGAAAGCGTTTGGCCGTAGGCGGCATCGATGGGAGCGGGCACGTCGTATTGGGGCTTCGCCCTGGTTATATTAAATTCGTAGTGGAGGGTTCCCGTCGCTCGCCCAACTCCCGTAATGTCAATCGAGGCAATGCCGACATAAACATTACTTGAATACGAGACATCGTAGTCAAGCCCCTCGAGAAGCTTCGAAGAGAGCACAGTCTTCGTTATTTCGTACCCCGTGTAAAACGAATCACTGCAATCAACGGTAAACATATCGGCCTTTAAGCCAATCTGAGCACGATAAGTACCCTTCTTTCCTGTGGGTATCTCGCCAGAAGCGAACACAGAACCCGCTTCATCCACCCATTTTCCAGTCCAGCCCTCAACCGATGACGGAGTGGGCATAACGTCGCTCAAAGCAAAATGTTCACCTATCGAAATCTGTTCAAGGATAGCGCACCGATGGAACAGGTCACCTCTGTATTTTAATGAAGAATCATCAAACGAGGAGAGATCGAGGGAGGTCAGTGACGAGCAGCCGGAGAACATATCCTGCATGCGGGTCACCTTGGAGGTGTCCCAGCCGGAGACGTCGAGGGAGGCCAGGGACGAGCAGCTGGAGAACATGTAATACATGTCCGTCACCTCGGAGGTGTCCCAGCCGGAGACGTCGAGGGAGGCCAGGGACGAGCAGCCGTAGAACATGTCGGACATGCCCGCGACGTTGGAGGTGTCCCAGCCGGAGACGTCGAGGGAGGCCAGGGACGAGCAGTAGGAGAACATGGAGGACATGTCCGTCGCCGACGAGGTGTCGAGGCCGGAAAGATCCATCGTTACAGCGGACGAGAGACCGTGAAACAACCCCCTCACGCCAGATGAAGTCTCAACGCGCTTTTCGACCTTGACGCTTTCGATGCTCTGCGCATAGGCATCCGCGCGCCAGGGGCTCGACCAATTGAAATCGGGCAACCATCCCACTTCAGCGCCATCTTTCGGGCGAATCGTCAGGCAGCCTTCAGCATCAATCATCCACTCACAGCCACCACAAGCTTGCCAGCCATCGGTCTGGGCGACGGCATCGTTGGATTCGTCGGCTTCTTCATCGGTCGCGTCAGCCGCTTCTGCAGCGTCAACGGAAACGCCAGAACCCGCATCATCATTTTCAACAGCATCCTGCGCAGAAGCACCAACGCCAGCGCCATCCGCCGCAGCATCGCCATCGCCGGAAACGCCGCCAGGCTGCACGCCGTCGGCCTCCGAGCCCGCGACGCCACCGGTCGCACCGGCTACAGCGCCATCGGTGGAAGCACCCGCGCCATCGACCGCAGCAGCAGCGGTGCCCCCTTCTTCATTTGCCGTCGCCCCTTCTTGCGCCATCGCCGGCGCAACGGGGCATAGCCCCACCGCAAGCACGAATGCCATCGCGCTCTTAAACGCGCGAGCTACCAGGTGGTCGACTTTTTTCATAGCCTCTCCCATCACACAATAATCCTACGCTCCATTATCCCCCCACATTTCCAAAATTTGTTGCGCAACATTTTCGCAACCCCCTCTACGCCTCTGTGCGCGATTTATGTGCTCCGCTATCCTGTGTTCGGTTTTTGTGCTACACTTTCGAAATCCGAACAAGAGAGAGAATTCCCATGGCACTTACCCATAACCAATTCAAAGTCATCAACGCCCTGTCGCAAACGGCTGGGCTCACGCAGCGCGAAATCGCCGAAACCACGGGCATGGCCCTGGCTACGGTGAACGTCGCCATGAAGGAATGCGCCGAGGAAGGCCTCCTCGAAGACGGGCGCCTTACGGCCAAGGGCATGGCGGCGCTCAAGCCTTACGCCGTCGACAACGCGGTTATCCTGGCCGCCGGCCTTTCCAGCCGCTTCGCCCCCATCTCGTACGAGCGCCCCAAAGGCCTGCTCAAGGTGCGCGGCGACGTGCTCATCGAGCGCCAAATCAAACAGCTCAAGGCCGCTGGCGTGAACGACATCGTGATCGTGGTCGGCTACAAGAAGGAATCGTTCTTCTACCTCGAAGACAAATATGGCGTGAAAATCGTCGTCAACCGCGCCTACGCCGAGCGCAACAACAACAGCTCGCTCATGCTCGTGCGCGAGATTCTGGGCAACACCTATATTTGCTCTTCCGACAACTACTTCGAGGAAAACCCCTTCGAAAGCCACGTGTGGAAGGCGTACTACTCCGCCGAATACTCCGAAGGCCCCACGAAGGAATGGTGCATGCAAACCAAGTCGCATGACCGCATCTCGAAGGTGACCATCGGCGGCAGCGACGCCTGGTACATGATCGGCCACGCCTACTTCGACCGCGCGTTCTCTGAGCACTTCCGCGAAATTCTGGAAGCCGAATACGACCTGCCGCAAACGCGCGACAAGCTCTGGGAGAACCTCTACATCGAGCATCTCAACGAGTTCGACATGACCATCCGCCGCTACGAGAATCCCATCATCCACGAGTTCGACTCGCTCGATGAACTGCAGGAATTCGATCCGCTGTTCCTGGAAAACCTCGACAGCGAGATTTTCGACAACATCGTCGCCGTGCTTGGCTGCGAGAAATCGGAAATCCACGACGTGTACCCGCTGAAGCAGGGCATCACGAACCTGAGCTGCCACTTCGCTACCAACGACGGCGAGTGGGTCTACCGCCACCCCGGCATTGGCACCGAGCTGCTTATCGACCGCAACGCCGAGAAGGCCGCGCTCGAAACGGCCGCCAAGCTTGGCCTCGACGACACCTTCGTGTTCGAGAACCCGCGCCGCGGCTGGAAGATCTCGAAGTTCGTCGTCAACTGCAAAAACCTCGACGCCCATAATGGCGAACAGCTCGACCAGGCCATGCGCATGGCGCGCAAGCTGCACGAGTCGAACGCCAAGGTCGAGCGCAGCTTCAGCTTCTACGACGAAGGCCGCAACTACGAGCGCTCGCTGCTTGCCCGCGGCCCCATTAGCGTGAACGACTGGCAGGAAATGAGCGACCAGGCGGCCAAGCTCAACGAATACCTCGTGGCCGACGGCGGCGAGCCCGTGCTGTGCCACAACGACTTCTTCGGCCTGAACTTCCTCATCGACGAAGACGGCAACACGAGCCTCATCGACTGGGAATACGCCGGCATGGGCGACTATGCCAACGATTTCGGCACCTTCTGCGTATGCGAGCAGCTCAGCGAAGATGAAATGCTCCGGGCGCTCACCAGCTACTTCGACCGCACCCCCACCGACGTCGAATGGCGCCACAACCTGGGCCAGGTCGGCATGGCGGGCTGGTGCTGGTACGCCTGGTCGCTGCTTAAGGAAAGCGAAGGCGACAACGTGGGCGAATGGGCATACATCTATTACCGCCACGCCAAGACGTATTTGAAGAAGGCACTCGACCTCTACGAAGCAGCCGGCAAGTAACCGCGCCTGCACAACGAAAACACGTACGTTATCGATCAGGAGAAGACATGCAGCAGGATATCGCGGCCCTTCGCAAACAAAGGCACCGCTCGTTCATGATGAAGGGCGTCGCCTTCGCCGTGGCTTCGGGCATTTGCTACGGCCTGTACACGGCGTTCCTTACCTTGGGAGAAACCCAGGGCGTGTGGGGCGCATGGTTCGCGGGCGAAGCCTGGAACGGCAACGCCCCGCTAAGCGCGTTCGCCATCACCTTTACCCTTGCCGCACTCGCAGCAGGCCTCAACGACCTGTTCAGCGGCCTGTGGTCGCTCGTTATGTGCGCCAAGAACGGCCAGCTCGGCGACCTGCGCAAAACCATCGCGACCAAGCCCGGCCGCGTCATGATGCTGTGCGCCGCCATTGGCGGGCCGTTCGCGACCATCGCCTACGTGGTCGCGCTCAACTCGGCGACCGCCGCGGGCAACCCCGGCGTTATCGTTCCCATCGCGGCGCTCAACTGCGCCATTGGCGCCGTGCTCGGCCGCATTCTGTTCAAGCAGAGCCTCGGCGCACATAAAATCGCCGGCGTGCTCGTGTGCCTGGCCGCCGCCGCCGCGATTGGCGGCACGAGCTTCGCAAACATGGGCCCCGAGGCGCTGTTCGGCTGCCTGTTCGCCTTCCTGGCCGCATTCGGCTGGGGCTTCGAGGGCTGCGTGGCCGGCTTCGGCACCGTGCTCATCGACTACCGCATCGGCATCGCCATTCGCCAACTTACCGCGGGTCTGCTCGAGCTCGTCATCGCCTTCCCCGTTCTCGCCGCCTTCGGCGGTGACATCGCCAGCGTGCCCACGATTCTCGCAGGCGCCATCACCGACCCGGCCATCGTGATCTTCGCCATTTCGGGCCTGTTCGCGATGCCCGCGTTCTCGTTCTGGTACAAGGGCAACTCCATGTGCGGCACCGCCCTGGGCATGGCTTGCAACGGCATGTACGCCTTCTGGGGACCGTTCTTCATTTGGATCGTTCTGGGCGTGCTGAACATCGGAGGCATGTCGGCCGACTATCCTCCCCTGTCAATCATGCAGTGGGTTGGCGCGCTCGTCATGGTCGTAGGCATCTTCCTGATTGCCGTGAACCCCGCCGATCACCTGGCAAAACGAAAGGAGCAGAACAATGAAGAATAATCTGCCGCCCCTTTACTACGCCATTGTTGGGCAATTCAAAGACGATGCCGAGCATTGCGCCGCCGACATCGTGGCCGCGCTCGAGAGCGACTACGCGGGCTACAAGCTGCTCACCAACAAAGACGTTGAGGAAGCTCTCGCAACCGCGAAAGAGAACGGCATTCTCGACGAAACGCGTGCCGACCTCGACGACAACGGCCAACTGCGCATCTTCTACCGCATGAGCGTTTTCGGCGGCGTTATGGTGAACCAATACCTCTAACCCCGAAGAAAATATAAGCCGCCCAGGGCGAATGCTTTCGGGCGGCGTGCACGAAAAAGTCCCGCCGCGGGTTTGCTCGCGGCGGGACTTTTGTTTTGGATCGATGGAGGCTTTACCGTCGCTCAGTCATTCGATGCGATTGGGACGCTCGTTACTCAATCGCGACGGCTTGGCTGTCCATCATTTGCCACGTCGAGAAGAAGACCTTCGCATCCCTCGTCACGTCGGCCGAAATGGAATCGGAAACGTACACGATGCCCTCTTCATCATCGTAACCTTTCAGCACGACCGCATGGTTTCCGCCCCACAAGCCGTAGCTGTGGCCGTTGTACCACGAAGCCGCATAGCGCCCGCCGGGGTATCCGCCCCATTCGGTGTTCCATACCTCAATCGGCTGGCCACACGACAGGCGGCTCTTCAAAGCAGGAATAGAGCTGAACGACACGTCCACGGCGCGCAGGGAGCTTCCCGCAGCGCTCAAGTAGTTGTTGCCCGCAATGACGATTGCGGGGGCCACGCAGCCGTTGAGCCCGCCCGTTCCCGTGAACGGATCGCCAGCGAACGCCGTCACGAAATTATTGCTCCAGCTGAGCGGAAGATAGTGCCCCGCGATAGTCGTCTTCGAAAGGCCGAACCCGTAGTAATTCAGGAGGTTCGTAAGCGCGACCGATTCGCAACCCGTCGGCAACTCTGGATACTGCATGTAGCACGGAACGTCGACCCACGCGCCGACCATCGCGCCCGACGAGCTGAACTTGTAATCGACCGAGCCGACGTACTGCCAGCCGCCGCACGCCATATACCCCCACGAGTTGAAGTAATACCAGTTTCCGTCAACATAATTCCAACCCGTTTGCATAGCGCCAGAATTGCCGAGCAAATACCAATGGCCGTCCCAATACAGCCAGCCCGTTTGCATGATTCCCTGGTCGTTGAGGTAATACCACGTGCCATCAAGCTCTTGCCAACCCGCGAGCATAAGCCCCTCGTCCGAGAACAAGAACCTATTGCCATCGAGCTCAATCCACCCGGCAAAAGGCAAGCCGTCTTCACCGGTCACGATAATGCCGTCGGCCGACTGCACGCCCTTGCACAGAATAGCACCGGAAGAGCCCGCGTAAAACGCTTGGCCATCGTCATCCACAACCCACTGGTTCGACACCATGGCTCCAGAAGCATCGTCAAAATAGTATTCGACGCCATCGAGCTCAATCCAACCCGTCTGCATGGCATACGTTTCCTCGTCAAGGTAATACCGGCAACCGCTATCGGCCAGCCAGCCGCTCTGCAGCACGCCCGAATCTGACGCGTAATACCATGCTCCGTCAAAGAAGAACCAACCCGAAGCCATAGCGCCGCTCGAGTAGAAACCATAGGGGGTACCATCGATTTCGCATGGGCCGTTCGCCATTGCGCCAGTCTCGCGGTCGAGCCAATACCACGTGTCTCCCTCAAGCAGCCAGCCGCGCTCGAGCACGCCCGTCGGCCTCAAGGAATACCATGCCCCATCGACCCAGCGCCATCCAGTAGCCATGGCTCCCGACGATTCGTCGAAATAGTAAGCTGCGCCATCGAGTTCGAGCCAGCCCGTTTGCATGGCGCAGGTTTCCTCATCGAAGTAGTACCATATATCGCCGATCTCCAGCCAGCCGCACTCGAGCATACCCGACGGCCTTGCGTAATACCACAGCGACGTCTCGGAGTCATACGACCAGCCAACCGTCATAGCACCCTCGCGAGCACCCGAATCGACAAATCGGTACATGCAGCCATTGCATTCAACGACACCCGTCGCCATAAGATGGGTGGCGGGGTCAAACCAGTACCACGTATCGCCGAGCTTGAGCCACCCCTCACAAAAGGAATCTTGGTTATCGGACATAAGGTAGACCCAGCCGTCTTCGGTTTCGTTCCAGCCCTTCGCATATGTCGGATGAGACGAATCGGGCGACTGCGAATCAGAACCAGCGCCTTCAGATTCGCCGGTCGATGGTGTATTGGGCTCAGGATCAGCTGTCGACGCGCCGGTTCGTTCGGAAGAGCCCGCGTTTGGCCCCATGGAAGAATTCAACGATACGTCCGCAGTATTCTCAGGCTGAACCGCGTGCGGGGCATGAGACGCTGCACTATTCAGGGACGCATTGTCCGCCCAGCAAAGCTGGCATGGAACGAGAAGCGCGATTCCCATGAGCAGCGCCGCTTTTCCGTATTTCAAAATCTTGCTCGATTCTTGCACTCTTTTTCAACTCGATGCTTGCGGCGATAATTTTAGCAATGATTCACCCAGGTAACATTTTTTAACAAGAAAGAACGGGGGGCGGTCAAAAATGACCGCAAGAGCCGCACAGAAAGCGGGCCCGCGCCTTTCGACGCGATGCCCGCAATAAGGCGAAACGCCCTTCGTTCCTTGGAAAATCAAAACCCCAAAGCACTACTCAAGAGGAACGCCGTTGTACCAACCCCATTTCGGAGAATACGTCGTTGTGTAGTAGCTGAGCCATTCGTCGAGCGGCATCGTGCGAATACGGCCGATATTGTCCATAACGGTGTTGTTGCCCACATAGATGCAAATGTGGCCCCAAATCGAACCCGCATACGTATGAGTATGGGACGGAACGGCGATGATCATGCCGACGCGAAGTTCGCTCAAATTATCGAGACCGCAATAAGCGTAGAACATGTCGTCGGCATCGTAGTCGTTATTGGGGAGCAATTGACCCTGACCAATACGATTGAATACCAAGGCAACCCATTCCGAACAAAGCCCTGGCCCCGGAGTGGGAACCGCACTACAGGCAGCAACGAGCTGTCGTTGCATGTCGGTTGTCGCCAACGGCTCCGCCTCGCGCATCGCCCCATCGCCGCCGAACTGGTAGTAGTGGGAATCGATGGTGTGCCACCCTGTGAGCATTGCTCCCGACGATGCAAGGTAATACCACTTTCCTGCATCCTTAAACCAGCCGGTGAGCATAGCTCCATCAGAGCCGAAGTAATACCAGGCGCCGTTAATGTACTCCCAGCCAGTGTCGTATGCGCCGTTTTCGTCGAAGTGGAACCAGCTCGACCCGAGCAATTCCCAGCCTGCAAACGAATCGCCGCTTTCTTTCTTCAAAACGACATCGCCGTTTTCGTCATACTTCGCATAGTAGTCAACCGCACCGGAAGCGGACGCGTGCGCTGCCTTTCCGTCTTCGAACTCGAACCAGCAGCTCGACTCCATGCGACCGTCGTCTTGGAACTTATACCAAGCGCCGCCAATTTGTTGAATGCCGACGACCATGAGTCCTTGTTGCTCAGAATCGAGCCAATACCAGCCGTCTTTGGCAAGCCAGCCCGTTTGCAGCGCGCCAGACGGCCGCGCATACACCCAACCGTCGTCGCACAGCACCCAACCAGTTTTCATGGCCCCGCTATCGTCGAATGCGTACCACGAGCCGCCTATCTCTTCGCGGCCCGTCGCCATAACGCCAGAACCCGCGAGGTAATACCACGTTTCGCCTTGCAGAACCCAGCCCGTTCGCATGGCTCCCGAGTCGTTGAGCAGGAACCACTCACCGTCAGCCTTTTGCCAGCCCGTAAGCATTTTCCCGTCTTCAGCGAAAAGGTACCACGAGCCATCAATCCACGCCCAGCTGTGCGCCATAGCGCCCGAGCCGTTGAGCCAATACCAGGTGCCAAAGCGACACAGCCAACCCGTTTGCATCGCGCCCGACGAGTTCGTGAAATACCAGGTGCCGCTATCGTTCACCCAGCCGGTGCGCATGTCCCCAGTTTGCGGGTCGAGATAATACCACGACCCTCCGACGAACGCCCAGCCAGAAGCCACTACGCCATTCGGGTAGGAATACTGCCATGCTCCATTGAGAATGTACCAGCCCGCATACATATAGCCCGCCGAATCGAAGCGGTACAGAGCACCGTCTACCTCCAAGACGCAACTCGTTGGGTAGCCGCCATCGTCATAGGCATACCACCATCCAGTGCCGTTATGCTGCCACGATCCGGGAAGCGCGATTCGATTGCCTTCACTTTTCACGATAGCGAACGGCACGCGTGCCTCAAAGCCGGCATAATCGCCAAGGCCTCCGATGAGCACCGAAGCCTCGCCGGGAACGACGTTATTCTCATACGAAACGGCGTAGTCACGGCCTTCGACAAGCAACCGCTCGCCATCGCGCACCGTGACCTGCGGGGTGATCGCGACGCCAGTATATTCAGCCGAAGTGCTCTCCAACTCGCATTGCACCTGTTCAAAAGACGGCTGCACTTCTTGCGACTCTTTTCCTTCGGCCTGCGCCCCATTCGCTTCCGCAACGGCAAACGCCGCCTCGTCGCCAGCCTGCTCTGCGCCGACGAGCGATTCGGCAGGCTCTACGGAAGCGCCTTGCGCCCATGCCACACCTGGAAGCAACGTCAGCGACACCACCGTCACAAGAGCCAGAGGACACGCCGCCCTATGCATCTTCTTCATGCTTTGCCCCTTCTTTACCGCATGAGGATTACCCAAGACGGGCCATCACTCACAAATTCAGAAATGCTGTTACCCATGCCTCCGAAAGAATGCCAAAAACGGTTCTCGTACGGAGTGTCGCCCCAGAAAAATCCAATATGGCAGTCCGTCGAATACGGGTTGAACGGATAGAAAAATACCAAATCGCCTTTGCGAGCCTCGCCGCTTGCGAGCAATTCCGAGACGCTGTTGAACTGTAACACCGTAGCTCCACTGTCAAGAGCATAGCCATACCAACGGTATGCATTGCAGAAGCTCCCGCGGCCCGGTCCTCCCGGCCATGGCGAATTCGATTGGTTGTTCGCGATTTTCGACAAATCGCCACCGGCCTTCGCATAGGCATGCGACACGAAACCGCCGCAATTCATTCCGGTGAATCCATCGCTTCTCGGTTCCCCATTGGGATACGTGCAGCACACAGGACTTAAGGATGTATCGTAGCGTGTGCCAAGATAGTAGGAATCGTTCTCGTGAGAAATGAGCCGTTCGAGCAAACGCTGCCTACTTACGCCCAAGACGGAGCCGGACGCGTCGACCCACACGCCCGAAGCATTAAACCATGAGCAGGTTCCGTCGCAATCGTACCAACCGGAAGACGCCATGCGTCCCGTTGCCTCATCGAGCCAGTACCATGCAGAGCCGTAATGCAGCCAGCCCGTTTGCATGGCGCCGCTCGAATCAAGATAATACCAGGCGCCACCCCAGCTCAGCCAGCCCGTCTCCATGGAACCCGAGCTTCTGAAGAAATACCATGCCTCTCCGCATTGTTTCCAGCCCGTCGCCATAGCGCCCGAGTCATCGAAGAAATACCACGAGCCCGATATTGAGCGCCAGCCGGTCGCCATCGATCCATCGGAATCGAGCCAGTACCACGACGAGCCGTCCCAGTACCAACCTGTTTGCATTGCGTAATCGGAATCGAAGAAGTAATGCGAATCACCTATGCGCACCCATCCCGATTGCAGCTCGCCATCGGCATTTGCATAGAACGTCTTGCCGTCGACGGAGAAAAACCCGGGGAGAGCCTGCTCCCACAAATCACCGCGCACGGTGCATTGCGCACCGCTCTGCACCACAGGCGCACCCGAAGCATTTTTGCCCGCGACGAAAATCACAGCGCCGTTCGATCTAAGCAGCGCCAAGCCCTCGCCACAGGGCGCCCATCCAGACACTTGAATCGCACCATCTGTTAGAGCGTAATAGTGGTCGCCATATGCCTCAAATTCACCAGTCGCCATCGCACGAGTTCCAGGATCGAGCCAGTACCAATGAGACCCGCCCCAATACCAACCCGCATCCAGCACGCCCGATTCGGCGGCATGGTACCAGGCGCCATCGACAAGAGCCCAACCGGTTTGCATGGCGCCCGACGCGCCAATGGCGTAGAGATTCGAACCATCGTTCACCAGGCCCGTTGCCATGGCCTTCGTCGAGGGATCGAGCCAATACCATGCGCCCCATACGTGCTGCCATCCGCCCTGCAGCTCTCCGGAAGGAGCTGCGTAATACCAGACGCCACCGTCGCACGCCCAGCCAACAGCCATAGACCCAGACGCATTGAAGCAATACAAGCTCGAACCACACTGCGTAACGCCCGTGGCCATTACGCCGGTTTCAGAGTCGAGCCAATACCAATTCGAGCCGTCGAACAGCCAGCATCGCTCCATTGCTCCCGATGCGTTGAAGAAACGCCAGCCATCATCGCACGCAACCCAGCCGAGCCTCATGGCGCCATAAGGAATGGAAGCGTCGTCGCCGGCGTTCAGAAGGTAGCGCCCACCTGCGCATTCCGTAAGGCCGACAGCCATGACGCCCTCGTTATCGAACCAATACCAAAAGCCCCCTGTATACAGCCATCCTTTGGCTGGGGCAGAGTTTTGGTAGTAGAACCATTGGTTAGAAGCCGCGTCGTATTCCCAACCGTTTTTTGGATGCGCCGCTTCGGACAATGCCGAGGCGTCGGCAGACGCCTCGACCGCGGGTTCACCGCTTGCACTCGAAGAGCACCCTTCCGACGCATAGGCCGCTGGAGCCAACTCACATGCCAAAACCAAAACGATGGCGCCCATCCAAACACGAGCAGAGGTCGCCACCTCTAAACACGAAGAACGAATTACATTCACCGAAAAGAGCCTTTCAATCTTACAGACGCATTGTAAGGCAAATCGATAGGGGCCCTCCATAAAAAGAGCCTCAAATGCCTCGCTTAGGGAATCCATTTCCCATCAGGCCCAATACGATACCCATCAATCACTGCATTCGTCGCCATGGCGCCATTGGACAAGAAATAATAATCGCCCATCCAGCAATTCGCTTTCATGACGCCCGATGCGCCGAAGCAATACCACGACCCCGCGATAGAACGCCATCCCGTCGCCATTGTGCCGTCGGAATCGACCATTCCAAAGTGCCCATCGCTCTCGATAAGAATCGCATCCATATATTCAAACGGCAGGATATAAATGCGGGCACTGCCGCTCGCCTCACCGGACTGCGCCAAAGCGACATTCGAGCAAAAAAAGAGCGCTGGCGCACATCAACGCGCCAGCGCACAACAAGCCGAAGAGCGGCATCACTCGCTTCGAAATCGAAACATCCATTGAGCTACTTCCTTCAACGATGGCCTTCCGCATGCCTAAACGGCAGCTCCATCATTGTCGGCGCCCTCCAAAATATAAGACATGGTCAACTTTGCTAATTGTACGTCACGACTTTCGTGCCATAGGGAATATTGTCATAAATCCATTTTGCATTCTGAATTTCCAGACGCACACACCCGGCCGATGACGGAACGCCCATGGTCGGATCCATGATTCGGTTGCTGTTGACGTAGTACGGGGAGGAATGGAACAGGTAGTCACCGTAGAACTGCGTGTAGTAATAGCAGGTGTAGCCATGGCCGAACGAGTAGCCCTTCCCGAACACCTCATACTCGCCGATGACCGTCGGCGTTCCAGCCCTTCCCGTTGAACACACATAGCGCCTGTCCAAATCCCAATTGCCCTGTGAGCCGTAGTAAATGCTCGTGACGCACCGGGACGTATCGACCAGAATGAGCCAGTTCGTGCGGCTCGCGTAGCTTTGGGCCTTCGCATTCATTGAATCGGAAATCCAAACGCCGTTCGACTTGAAGCAATACCAAGAGCCATCAATCCACTGCCAACCCGTAGCCATGGCGCCATTGCCGTCAAACCAATACCAGGCGTCGCCCGAAGCGAACCAGCCGGTTTCCATGCGACCAGACGCGTTCGCGTAATACCACGTGCCATTCACATCGATCCAGCCAGTTTGCATGGCGCAGCTGCTCTCGCTGAAGTAGTACCACGAGCCGCCATCGTAGAGCCAGCCAGTTTCCATGCGACCGGAGGCATTTGCGTAATACCACGCACCCCCGACATAAAGCCAACCGGTTTCCATGCGCCCAGAAGCGTTTGCATAGTACCAGGACCCATCGACATATATCCAACCAGTCTGCAGAGCGCCGCTCTTGTCGAAATAGCACCAGGAGCCACTGTCGTCCAACCAGCCAGCATGCGCGCAGCCATTTTCGTCAAAGTAGTACCACACGCCGCCAAACTGCTTCCAACCCGATGAGGGCGCATGGGTTTCGGGGTCGATGTAGAATTTGCAACCACCCAGCTCCACGAAACCAGAAGCAGGCTCAAGCACGCCATCGACATTCGGAACATACAGCACGCCGCCGTCAAGCTTGCCGCAAAGCGCGCCATCGACGCCCGCGAAAACCGTCGTTCCATCCTCGGCGGTCACCCATTGGCGCATGGCAATTTCACCAGAATCACTTGCGAAGTAGTTCGACCCGTCGACCGAGAAATATCCCGTAGCCAACTTAAGGCCGCATGCGGGGTCGAGATAGTAGAGGCTTCCGTTTGTAGAAAGCCAGCCTGAATGGAACGCGCCCGAAGCGTCGGCGTAATACCAATCGCCGCCATCGTGAACCCAACCCGTAACCATGGCGCCTGAAGCGTCAAAATAGTAGCGCGTCGACGAGATGTCGCTCCATCCCGTTGCCATAGCGCCATGTGCCGAGGGGTCGAGCCAATACCACGTGCCGCCAAGCTTCAACCAACCAGTCTCGGGCTGGCCATCGCGACCGTAATACCACGTTCCGGCATACGAGACCCAACCGTCGACCAGGCCGTATTCGCCAAGCAGGTAGTCTTGGCCGTCAACCGTAACGCACCCCTGCGCCATAGCGCAGCCATTATTGGAATCGAACCAGTACCATGCGCCGCCAATCAATTCCCAGCCGCCAGCCATATGGCCTGAATCCTTCGCGTAATACCAGGCGCCGCCATCGTAAAGCCAACCCGTAGCCATGGCGCCCTGGAAGTCGCCGCCCTGCGCCAAGTAATAGCGCGAACCCGAAAGCTCTATCCAACCCGTAGCCATTTTGCAGCCCGCCGAGGAATCGAACCAGTACCAGTGACCATTGATGTATTCCCAGCCCGAGACGAGCGCTCCATTGCGAACAAAATACCAGTCGGAGCCAACAGCGTTCCACCCCTCGCTATACGAGGGCTGTTCGCCCTGCTCGCAAGAATCGCCCTGGGTCGCTTCGTTTGTCGCCAGCTCGCCGGCAGGCTTGGTCTGCGACGCAGCGACCGGCTCTTGCGAAGGCGCCGCAGAGGAAGCGGCCAAAGGAGCCTCTTCCTCGAACTGATCGGCAGGATTCGCGGAATCAACTGCTTTCTGTTCGAGCGCATCGGCGACCTGGCCACCACACGCGTCGGCGTCGAGCGCGAACGCCGCGCTTGGCACGGCGACGGCGAACGCCGCCGCAGCGAAAAGTGAAATGATTTGGGACTTCTTCATCGTAAAGCTCATTTCGGAATAGGCATCAGCTTGGGCGATTATACCAAGAGAGGCACCAAGTCGTCTTGATGCCTCTTCTGTTCGCGGCCACGTTTGCCGCGACTGGATACTGTTCGCCGAGTTCGGAAGAACTAATCTTCCTGCTCCACGTAAATGCCCTCTTGCTTAAATACCGTAGCGAAGGTCTTGAAAAAGATCTTCACGTCAAGCAAGAACGACAAATGGTCGACGTAATACACGTCGAGAGCAAGCCTATCGTGCCACGGCAGCGAATTGCGGCCGTATGCCTGGGCGTAGCCCGTAATGCCCGGCGTCACTTCGAGTTTGCGACCCTCATCGCCTTGGTACAAGGCCATTTCAGAATCCAAATCGGGACGCGGGCCAATAATGCTCATGTCGCCCTTCAGCACATTCAGGAACTGAGGGAACTCATCGAGCGACGTCTTGCGCATAAACGCGCCGATCTTCGTCATGCGCGGGTCATCGGCACCGTTGTAGGTGCTGCCATCTTCCATCTTCAAATCGGGCGCGTTCACGTACATGGAACGAAACTTGTACATAACGAACGGCTTGCCATTTTTTCCGACGCGAGGCGCGTTGTAAAAAACGGGGCCCTTGTCTTCCAGATAAATCATCGGCGCGAACACGATGAACACGATAAGCACGAACGGAAGCGCAATAAGGCCAAGCACGATATCGAGCACGCGCTTAAAGAAGTGCTTATACACCCGCGGCCTCGCATTCGGCATACGCTTCGCCGAAGCAGGCGATAACGTAGTCGACCATCTCGTCAGTCATCTTGGTATTCAGCGGCAGCGAAACCTCATTCTCGAACTGCGCGAGCGCATTCGGGTAATTGGCGATATCGAAGCCAAGATTCTTATATGCGGTGAGCATCGGAAGGGGCTTGTAATGCACGTTGCATGCCACTTCTCGTTCGGCCATTTTTTCAATGAACAGGTCGCGGAACGCACGAGACTTGCCCACAAGGCGCACCAGGCACAAGTGGCCCGACGAAGTGATGTCCTCGTCGAAGTGATGCAGGAATTGCACCTTCTCGCCGGCAAGCGCATCGGAGTAATGCACGAGCATTTCGTGGCGACGAGCAAGCAGCTCTTTGTAGCGAGACTGCTGGCCCAGGCCAATAGCCGCCAGCACATCGGTCATGTTGCACTTGAAATACGGCGCCACCACGTCGTATTCCCACGAGCCGAGCTTCATCTTCGACAGGGCGTCTTTGCTCTGGCCGTGCAGCGAGAACAGCTGCAGCTGCTTGTACACAGCTTCGTCGTCGATGCCTTCGCGAGAGCGCCACGTGAGCGCGCCGCCCTCGGCCGTGGTGAAGTTCTTCACGGCATGGAACGAGAACGAAGAGAAGTCGGCCACAGAGCCAACCGGCGTACCCTTGTACGACGCGCCGTAGGCATGGGCAGCATCGGTAATCACGATGCAACGGTCGAACGCCTGCTGCAGGCCCTCTGCGGGATGATACAAGTCGCGCTTGGCTTCCACAGCCGCGAAAATGCGGTCGTAATCGCACGGAACGCCACCGAGGTCGACGGGGATAATAGCCTTCGTGCGCTCGGTGATTGCGGCCTCCATGGCGTCGTAGTCCATTTGGTAGCTGCCGGGAGCGACATCGACCATAACGGGCGTTGCGCCAACGTGGCATACGGGGCTCACCGTTGCGGTGTAGGTGTACGCAGGCACGATGACCTCGTCGCCCTCACCGATGCCAAGCAGGCGCAGGCACATCTCGAGCGCCGCAGTGGCGGAATTCAGGCAGCACGCTTTGTTGGTGCCGCAAAGCTGGGCAACCTCACGCTCGAGCTCTTTCGTTTTGGGGCCGGTGGTGATCCAGCCCGATTTCAAAGCCTCGACAACCTGGTCGATTTCAGCCTGAGTAATATCGGGAGGAGAAAACTCAACACGCATGGTAAGCAACCTTTCTTCGGAAGCCATTCGAGCGACGGCTTCACCAATTCACGCGCACTACTATAAACCGAGCAGCCGCCCCATTACAAATAAGCGGAAGACTTAACGGGAATTCCAAATAGCAAAACGGCACGGAAAACGCTGCTCCCATGCCGTTTCTTTCGATATAAACCCCTAGGGGACGTATTGCCTAAGCGAACGGTCGCTGCACGCCATATACATGGGGATGGATGCTGTTCACCGTCGACATAACCGTGACAGACGGCGGCCACGCCTCAATAACCTTGTCATCGCCCAGATAGATGGCAACGTGGATGATGGTGCCGTGCCCATTGTCGTAATAGATAAGGTCGCCGCGCTGGCGGTCGGAATACGAGACGCGCTGAATGGGGAGGTTCCACATATTGCGGGATTCGTATTCGTACGCCGGATTGGAATGGCGCTCGGGGCTCACCGGCCACGGGTCGAAACCTGCCGCATACAGTCCCTGCATCGCAAGGCCGCTGCAGTCGACATAGCCACCAGGGGCCTGGCTATAGCATGCTTTATACGTATCGCCGTAGTACTCATACGCGGTAGAAATCATCGCCTCGATGCGCTCTTCGCGCGTGTTGTTTTCATCGGCCAAAAGCGGGCTCACATACCACCCGCGCGAGCGCATGTCGGAAAGGCGGTTGTTCTCGCCCGCCAAATAGCTCGGAGAGGTGGAATCGGACGTCATAAGGCCATTGGAACCGAAATAGTAATAGTGGCCCGAGTTGTGCCACCAGCCCGTCTGCATGGCTCCCGACGACTTGAGGTAATACCATTGGTCGTCGCCTTCGGTGCCAAGGTTGATCCATTCTCTCGAAACCATGCCACCCCAACCACGGAAGTAGTACCACGAGCCGCCATCGTAGAGCCA
>OIWP01002609.1_pt1 | contig 17580 bp, 6 predicted proteins | sample 1587661 | NCBI WGS metagenome assembly OIWP01 (sample SAMEA3888899, study PRJEB22519) | human gut metagenome | biome: human gut; feature: human-associated habitat; material: faeces | place: Denmark | collected 2010 | reverse complement strand
GAACTGCTTGTGAAGCTCTAGAGGATGAGTTTGAGTAAATGTTGCACTTATTCTTGCAATTTATCACTAACTAAAATACTTGTCTAGAAAACTCGATAGCAGCTCGAGAGCTCGGGCTCAATCTCTTCGTTTCGAATGTCATTAAATACATCATCATTTACTAGAATAGATGTTCCTAAACTAGGTGAATAGAATGAATGAGTATTGCTAATATTATTATCTTTTATTGTGTAATGTGTAGTTGTCATAGTATCCTCAATCTAGCCATATTTTGCTTCTTATGGACTTTGTATTGCCATTTTGGTATAATCGTGTTGGTTTTAAACGAAAGCCTCAGAACGCTTCGCAGAGCTTTCTGGGGTGTTTTTGCATATTCATAAGCTAACTAGTATTGCCTATTTTGTATGCTTTGTTTATAAGTCAATAGAAAAGCGAGAGAAATCTTAAAATGTTAAAGGACAATATAAAAAAGCCCGTCTAGATACAGGACTTACTCAAATAGAAGTTGCTGAAAAGTTAGGTGTGGCTCAAGCCCAGTATGCTAGATGGGAGAGTGGAGGAAGAAACCCAAAGGACGAAACTGTAAAGAAATTAGCTGAGATTTTTGATGTTAGTTTTGATAGTTTAAAGGGTATAGATGGTGGCTTGGAGGAAATCGTTGATTTATTGAGGCAATATAAGCTTTTAGATAAACAGAAATATGAACTTGAAAAATGGATAAAAGAATTATTTAGTTGATATTTCTAGTTACAATTCAATAGGGATAATGTATAAATGGGACTTTTAAATAAATTTTTCAAAGAAAAAAATAAAGAACAGTATGTCAACCGTAAATATTATAAAAATTATGCTGAAAAAGTGTATGTTTCGGAAGAAAGAGATTTAAAACAATGGGAGAGTATGATTTCTATGTTTCCAAATATGCTTGTCCAGAAAGATAAAATGGTAAGGGATAAAGATGGTTTATTACCTGGTCATATTTATATGCTTCATTGGCTTAATAAATTTGATAGTAATAGACGAGTACCAGTGTATTTTGAATATGAATATGGCATAGATTTTTTTAAAGAAAAACAATATCTTCAGTTAAAAGGTCTTATCTTTAAAGACAAGCCTACTAAATTAGGTTTATCAAAAATTGAAGAAAATAAAGAGATAATTGATGAAAAAGAAAATCAAAATAAAATAAAACCTTTAGATATGAAAACAGAACTTTCTAGATATCGAAAAGAGGCGAAAGAAGCTAGAGAATATGGAATAGAAATGCATGAGAGTATAGAACAAAGAAAAGGTTTTGTTTATCAGATGAATGGAATCTCTGATTATCAAAATAAGAATTTTGATAGCGCAAAGGAAAAATTACTTAAAGCAATGGAGTTAGGTTTTTATTCTCCTGGAGGTACGGAATACCTTGCTAAAATATATCGCAAAGAGAAAGATTACTTATCAGAAATTAAAATTCTGGAAAATTCTATTTCAAACTTGAAAAATGAAAATGCTATGAAACAATCTCAAAATAACGTATTAAAACTAGAAGAAAGGCTTGCGAAGGCAAAAATTCTCTTAGATAAATCGAGGAAATAGTTATTGAAAGATTAGGCTTTTGTTATATCTATTTGGGATGCTAAACCGATATGAATTTCTCTATTTTATTCAACCGAGTAGATATTACATTGGTAGCTTTTTGGTAGCCAAACAGTCAAAGGATTGGAATTTCATAAAATATATTACAAAAAGAATGTTGATTTATCAGCATTCTTTTTCATTTCAAATGGTTTCTCGTAAATAGTAAAATTGGATAAAAGTTAGTAATTCAAATGGACTCCTGTTATAGGATATATCTTTTGGTTCTCGTTAATTGACAGCAATATAGTTTTTATATTTTACCCCTTATCTACAATTTTAATGCGACTGCTACCATCGTGCGACTTGATGATGGCTAGTTGCTGAGCAATGCCTTCTTTCATGTCGTCCACATGGCTGATGACTCCGACCATTCGGTTTTCACCGATTTGTTCTAGGACCGTGATAGCCTTGGTGAGGGCCTCTTTATCTAGTGAACCGAAACCTTCGTCGATGAAGAGGGCTTCAACAACGGCACCCTTGCTGGTATTTTGCACAACTTCTGAGAGGGATAGGGCAATGGCCAGTGCGGCGATAAAGGTTTCACCACCAGACAAGGATTTAACGGAGCGTTCACTACCTGTCAGCTGGTCATAGACGTTAATATCCAAACCGAAGTGATCACGCGCCCTGCGACCTTCCTCGCTCAAGACAAAGGAATAACGGTTATCTGTTAAAAGACCGATGTAGTTGGCATTGGCATAGTCCAAGATTTGTTGGAAATACTGACGGATAACATAGACCTCAAGATTGAGACGACCAGTTAGAGCAGTATTTTCTCCCTTAACCACCTTAACCAAATCACTGAGTTCTTGGTGGGCCTTAAAGGCCTCTTGATTGCTGTCTTGAAGGTTTTTTGCTGCTTGATAAGTAGCCGTCGCATCCTTAAGTCCCTTCTCCATGACAGAGACCTGAGCTAATTGCGTATCGTAACTTTTCTGACTGGTTTGGACCTCTTGGGTTAAAGCGGCCAAATCTGGTTTTTCTTGATTTTGAAGAAGCGCTTGGCCCTTACTAATCTGGGTCTGCAATTCTTGTTTAAGGGTTTGGTAACTTGTCAATTGAGCCTGAAGCTTAGGAATAGCCTGCTTGTTCACCTCAAGCAGCCAAAGCTGGATTTGCTCTAGGTCATTGGTGAGGGCCCCTTCAGCCTTAAGACTTTGGTCCAACTCAACCGATAAACGCTTCGTTTCTTGGCTGGTCTTTTCTTTAGACTTGGTCAAGCTCTCAAGTTGCCCCTTGATGCCTTGAATGTCGGCATGAAGTTGGTTGTAAGCTTCACTATTTTCCTTGACCTGCTTATTATAGAGGTCCAACTCCTGCTTCGCAAGGGAAATCCGTTCTTGATAAACCTCAACAGATTCAAGCTCTGGATGAGCTTCCTGCAAGTCTTTTAGGCGTTCCTTAGCTTGGTCAAGCGCCGCCTTAGCTTCTTGATAGCTCTCAGCCAAATCTGTCGCCTTTTCTTGAGTCTTAGCTAACTCCTCTTGATAATGGACACGGTCTGACTCTTCCTTATCATAGCGTTTTTGGAGTTCTTGATAATGCTTCTCAACACCACTCAACAAGGTTTGCCCTCGGTCTGCTTCATAGTCTTCCGAAAAGTCAAAATCAAACTGTCCCTTAACTTGCTCTTCGAGTTCTTGATAGTGTTTTTCAAGAGATAACTTAACTTTAACCACTTGGTCAAGCAGATCTTGGCGCTTAGTCTCAACTTCACTCAAGGTAGCCTGACGATTTGACAAGATAGCGACTTGCTTTTCTTTTTGGGCTTGAAGTTCCTCGACCTGATCCATGAGATCCTTCAAGGCCGTTTCATCAGCCTGTGTCCCATCGACCTTAGGATGATCCAAGGAACCACAGACCATACAGGGCTGTCCATCCTTCAATTCTGCCTGCAACTGGGCAATCATGAGTTGACGACGTGAAGCCAAAGTCGTTCTTAACTTCTCTTCCAATTCATTTAAGATTTCTTGAGCTTGGTCACTATCCAAAGATAAGGTTTGATGACGTTTTTCCGTCTTTTCTAACTCCTGATTCAAGGCCTCTATTTCTTTCAGGGCCTGAGCCAGTTGCTTATCCACACTGTAGCCCACAGACTGGAAGAGTTTTTCAGCCTCATGTAAACTCTCTAAACTAAGACGATTGGCCTCCAAATCTGTCAAAGACTTGTTTAGAGACTCAATCTCTTTCGAAGCCTGCTGATAAGTTTCTTCCAACTGCTTGTAGTTAGCACTCGACCGTTTGATTTTCTCCTGCTCTTGGGCAAGACTCTGGGCATAGATAATAGCCTCTTTCCACGCTTCCAGTTTCTCTTCTTTTTGAAGAAAATCCTCAGTCTGAGCTGCAAGTGCCACTTTTTGAGCCTTGACTTCCTCAAAAGCCTGCTCCTTAGCCTTTAATTCCTCCTGAGCAATTTCAAGGTCATGTTCTACTTGCAACAACTGCTTCTGATACTGCTTCAAGCTACTAATGGTTTCCTGCAACCCTTGGGCAAACTGCAATTCCTCCAGATGCACTTTAGCCTCTGCCTGTTCCTGAGCACCTTCCTCAATTTCCAGACGGTAACGCTCCTTGGCTTGCTCCAATTCTTGGAAAATCTTTGCTACATCTTGTGCAGTTTGTAAGCTCTTTTGCAGCTTAGCCAAATCCTCATGGGCATCCTTCAAAATGCTTTTCTGCTCTTCAAGATTTTCTTGACGTTGTGCCAAAAGGTCTTCAAGACGTAACAATTTTTCAGAGGCTGGCGTTTGGGCCAGAACAGCTAATTCCTCCTCAGACCAAACCTGACTGGCAAAATGGCCATCTAGCTGAGCCTGGCGCTTATCCATATCCTTATTACTCTGACGAAGACGCTCTTCCAAACTCTTTTGAAAACGGTCAAAAATACCCGTTCCAAAGATTTTCTTCAAAATTTGAGTCTTGGTCTTGGAATCTTCTTTCAAGAAACGACTGAAATCATTTTGCGGAAGAAGGATAATCTGTTTGAACTGCTCAGCATCGAGACCCAAAATCTGCTCAATCTGGTCACTCACTTCCTTGATTTTATCCCCAAGCTTTTCAATTTCTTGACCACCAATCTTATCTACAATGACTAGAGAAGCCGTTGCTTTTTGCATGGTCGTACCACCACCCCTCTTGGCCCTCTCCTGCTGGAGAATTCGCTCAATGCGGTAAAGATGGTTACCTTGTTGGAAGTAAAAAGTCACCTTGGTCAAATCATCCTCTGGACTAGCGAAGGTCGACCGCATCTCCTCGACATTACGATCACCACTGGTTGTCGCAAACAAGGACACTGTCATGGCATCAAAGAGAGTACTCTTACCAGCCCCCGTGTCCCCACCAATCAAAAAGAGAGGAGCATGGTCAAACTGGGTGAAATTGATGACTTCCTTACGATAAGGTCCAAAATTGGTCAATTCTAACTGGACTGGTCTCATTGTCGGCTCCTTCCAATCTCCTCAAAAATACTTTCCACAAGGGCTGTTTGTCTCTCAGACAAGACATCGCCCCCAGTCACTGTCTGGTAAAAATCAGAAACAATTTCCTGCGGCGATTGCATTTCCAAATCTTTTAAGTGCTGATCAACAGTCACGTTTTCTTCCTTGACATCACCCAAACGACTGAAGGTGATTTCCACAATGTCTGCCCCATAAATTTCTTCCAGACGGGCACGCACATTGATACCTTCTAATTCCTTACGACTGGACAGTTGAATATCAAAAGCAAACCAAGCCTTTTGACAAGGATTTTCCTTATAAAATTCTGGTGACATCAAGGTTTCAAAAGGTTCCTGAAGGGTCACAATTGGCCGTCTGACCTCTAGAGAATGGAAGGTCTGGGACAAGTCACCAGACGCATCCAATTCAAGAATATAAACACCCTTTTCTTCCTTACGTTTGGCTTCTTTGACATTAAAGGCGACTGGACTTCCTGAATATTGCACGCGCTGGCTCGGACTAGCAAAGCGGGTATGGATATGCCCCAAGGCCACATAATCGAAAGCCTTGAAAAGGTCACTGGTCACATTGGTAAGCCCACCCACCGTATTGCTGGTTTCAGACAGCATCAATTCTCGTAAACTTTGACCATCTTGGTCCTCTTTTTTAGAAACTGCAAAATGCGTCACCAAGATATGTGACTTGTCGAGATCAAAAGCTTTTTCCATGTCCTTAAGAATGTAGGTCAAGGCATCACCAATCCCTTGAATTTCCTTATCCTCATCGTCCTTATAATAAATCCGAGCATCAATAGGATCAATAAAGGGCAGCAGGAAAATCTGGCAATCCTCCAACTCAATCGGCTCAAAGGCCTCCTCCAAACGTGTGCTTAAATGAAGACCCTGAGGTTGAAAAAAGTCTCTCCCAAAATGCAAGCGTTCAGCCCCATCGTGATTACCACTAATGGCATAGACGGGAATCTGCTCCTCCAAGACCAAACGTGCCAAGGTCTTATTAAAAAGTTTAATCGCATCCACAGGCGGAACCGCACGGTCATAGAGATCCCCAGCAATGATGACCCCATCCACCTGTTCACGAATTGCCAAATCCACTATTTGTTGAAAGGCCCACTCCTGCTCCTCCAGCAAAGACCAGCCATTGAGGGTTCGCCCCACATGCCAATCTGACGTATGTAAAAACTTCATGACAGTCTCCTCATTCGTTTTGTCTTACTCTATTGTACCTTATCAAGCTAAATACTGCTTAAAAGATTCACAAACATTCGGAGCTTTCTTGAGTTTTATCTACAAAGACCCAAAAAATCTCTCCCGAGCAATTCACTCGAGAGAGATTTTATTTTTGAAATTTATGAGAGATAAGGTGTGGAAATCTTAGTCTTGGTTTTTACGACGATTCATAGCCGCAAGTCCTGACATAAGTCCCATAACAACAACACCCATTGCTGCGAGGTTGTTATCTGATTCACCTGTTACTGGCAATTGTTCGTCGCCTTCTTTAGCTTTATCAGAACCATCTGCCTTCTTACCATCTTTGTTTCCAGATTTCTTCTTATCTGAACCTTTACCATCTGAAGCGCCATCGGCTGCTGATCCAGAACCTTTAGATCCTTTAGATCCGTTTGAGGCCGCTTTTACAGCTTTAGAAGTTGAATTTCCACCATTTCCAGATTGACCATTATTACCATTTGAAGGTGTTGAGCCATCTTCGACCTTACGATAAATATAGGTCACGACTGTTTGACCTTTTGTCATCTTGTCTGTAGATTTACCTTCTTGACGAATCAATTCGTATTTCACACCATTCCGGTAGATATAACGGTCACCGTGAACGTTAACTTCAGAACCAACAGAGTTAGTGATAACGAGTGGCATCTTGATTTGGTTGCCATATTCATCACGGTAGATGACAACGATAGTACCAAGGTCTTTGTTAGTTGTCGGTTTAGCGGGTTCTGCGTTAGTTAACTTATAAATAACCTTTGTATCAGCACCAGGGTTGCTTGGTGTCACAGCAGTCTTCTCGGCCTTGTAACCCTTTACTTCAGGAACAAGTGTCATGGCAGCCTTAGTTGGATCGTTAGGATCATTTGTGTAAGTAACTGCTTCAACACCTGGGATTGGATTACCTTTTTCGTCAACGGCAATAATCTTACCAAATTTAGTGTAAGTAACAGTTTCAACCTTGTTGTCCATAGTGACATCTTGAGAAGCCACACGGCCTTTATCGGCGAAATAACCGTTAACCAATGGTGTGATTACGAGGTCGAACTTAGTCTTATCAGCCTTCCATTCACCTGCAGTAAGAATGTCACCTGTTACAGAATCAAGGGTCAATGAACGTTTCCATTGTGCCTTTTGAACACTGTCTGCTGGCAATTTAGCATTTCTGTTCTTGCTTGTATAGTGAACAGTGTAAGTAACATCTTTAAGGTAAGCATCCTTAGCTGGCCATTTTGGACCGTTTGGTTGGTTAGGGTAGATTGGAGTTCCTGGTTCGTGTGCATTGTCTGGATTAAAGTCAAGTGCTACACGTTTGAAGCTTACTGTCCAAGCTTGGTCAACTGTGCTATCCAAGTCAAAGCTTGCACCAGCTGGGTAACCATCTGTCACAAGGGCATAGCCAAGGTCTTGATAGTGTTTGATACGTTCAGCTGTTGAGTAGTTAATCGCTTCGCCAGACTTACCAGCCAAAGCAACTGTTTCAAGGATTGAACCGCTTGTTTCATCACGGTAAGTAACACTTGCTTTTTGATCGTTCTTAACGTAAACAACCTTAGTATCGCTAGACAAGTCACCTGGTGTGGCAGGTACAACCTTAACAGTGTAGCCAGGAATGCTTGGAAGCGTCTTGTCGATGGCAATCATCTTAGTCGCATCATTTGGATCGTTTGTGTAGGCAGTTGTTGATACACCTGGAATTGGATTTCCATTTTCATCCACAGCGATAAATTTACCAAAGGCTTTGTATGTCACTGTGTCTGTTGCATTTGGTGCATCTGGAGTAACTGTCTTACCACCTGCTACAGCTTTATCAGCATAGTAACCAGTAACAACCGGAGTCTTAACTGTTCCATAAGTATGAGTCGTTTCAGTCCAAGTTGTTGTATTAGTTGTTGGGTCTTCTTTACCGTTGAAGCTAAAGTCATTTTGAGTGTTAGCAGCTGGTGTCTTCGTATCAGCACCAGTGTAAGTCACTGTTTGACTTGTTGCTTTAGTGACATCTCTAGTGTCTTTTTCAACGATAATGTGGTAACGGTATCCTGGAGCTAGGTATTGACCACCACCATTGGCATCAATTGAAGCATCCAAACCTTGTGAACCGTTAGCAAATTGAACAAGGTCAACGACACGACTTTGGTTACGGTCCCAAGAACGTTCAGAACGGATAGTTGCAACACCGTTGTTATAGTCGTATTGACGTTCTGACTTCAAGACATCTACGTAAGCATTAGCTTTTGATTTGTCAGCAGTTGCATACTTGATGCGGTATCCTGCTGGTACTGGTGGAAGTTCTGTTACACCAGCATCGTAGATTTTATTGTAAGTCTTACCGTTTGCTGTAATTGTTTCAGTTGAGTTATTGATACGGTAGGTTGAAGATCCAGGGATCTTGTTTCCTGCTTCATCAACATAGTCAATAATACCAAGGTTAGCATAGTTTGGTGTAACAAAGAAATTACCGTTTTCAATAAAGTCATAAGGTCTCAACCCCCCACGGTTATCACGACCGACTTTGAGGTGGTTGATGTAGTCAATGTTAACAAAGTATTGTTGACGCCCTGGTAAATAGTCAAGTTTGTAGCCGAGGTTTGTCAAGTCAGGGTTTGTTGAGCCTGCTCCAGCATTTGTCAAAACAGCAACCGCATCAGCTGTACGAAGGCTACGGTTTGATACTGCAAGACCCATAGCGTTGATGAGATTTTCAGAGTTAAGGCTTGCTTCAGCAGCATTCAATTCACTGCTTGTCACAGCCAACTCGCTAGTCGCTACTTTAAGGACGCTATTTACAGCGTTAGTCGTAGACTCTGCACTGGCAGTTTCTGCTACAGTCGCAACTGAAGCAGCCGCACTTGTTTGTGCTGATACTTGACCAGCAGCTGGAGTTTCTGCTACAGCTGCTGAGCTAAGAGCTTGTGCACTAGTAACTACAGATGAAGCAGCCGCTGCTGCAGATTCAGAGCTCGCTTGCGATGCAGCCTGAGAAGCTACTTCTGAACTAGCTGCTGTTTGACTAGTTGTTGAAGTTGCTTGGCTGTTTTGAGCTACTGATTGGGGTTGTTCACTAGCCAAGGCCACAGTAGAGACTGAACTTGGTGTGTTTTCTGTTGTTGCTGGAGCTACTGATGCTGTTGTTGGTGTTGATTGCTCCACGACGACATCTGGCTCAGCAGTTGTTTCCATACCTGCGGTAGTTGGTGCTACCGTTTCGTCAGCTTGGGCACCCTGTGCATTTGAGAAGATTGAAACTCCCAAAAGGACAGAGGCCACACCAAAGCTATATTTTCTTAATGAAAAACGTTGGCGTTTATTAAACATATCTCTCATAATAATAAATTTCCTCAATATCCAAATTACTTTATATACGATTTCCATTTTATACTATAATTATTAAATTGTCAAATATATACTAATAATCGTGTAAAAGTTTAACTTTTATTAAAAAACATTAATTTAAAACTTTTATCTAAGTCCTTTGAAACATCAAATCGTTCGTACTTTTGTTTAGCACAATCCCCTATTTTGTCAGTTCTATAATTTTCAAAATACTTTTATATCAAACCATCTTTTATTAAAAACGTTCGTCACTCTAACCTTATTTTTTAGTTATAGTGATATTTATTAAAATTCAAAATTCTCTCCCTTCAAAAGGAATTTTTTTAATGGCTTAACTCACATCTTTCTCAATCCCTTGCCAACACTGACCTAAAGGCTCCTACCACCCGCATTCCCGACAGTATCAAAAACCCCTTTGGCAGTTACCAAAAGGGTTTCTTTCATCTATTATTTGAAAATAGAACTTGTGAAACTATCTGTCTCTTGTAGGAGTTTCTTATAGACAGCTTCTTTGAGTTTTGTCGTATGGCTTGTTGACACAGATTTATTGCCATTATTATCTGTTTTAAGACTTGCAGCGTCTTTGGCAACTGCCACTTTAAACAAGGCTAACAAATCATCGTAAGAGCTTACTGATGTGCCATCAATCGTAACTGTCGTCAAACCATGTGACGCTTTTTCTTTGACTTCTTTGAAGTAAGCTTTCTTGAAGTCTTCTAGGGAGTTGAACTGACCATCAGAAATCTTGCTAATGATAAAGTCGTCTCCAAGGGTATCCTTACCAGCCGCTTTTGCTTCTTGTTTATACTTGTTGGTCGCATAACCTAGGAAACCTTTTTCATAGCCGTAGTATCCCCAGAGTCTGAAGGTATTGTGCTTGAAGGACATAGCACCTGGAGAGCCCTCACTGGTATTACCACCATAAATAGCAGACATCATAGGCACATTGACATAGGCAGAGGAGAAGTCCTCCGGTTTATAAACACCATTTCCAGGTCCACGATTGGTCATGAGGTTATTATCCACAAGGTCATCAATAGTGGTCAAACTAATAGCCTTTTCGCTATCACTTAGAGCACGCACCTTGTCGTATTGGTTTTTACTATTGCCTCGTAGCTGTTTATCTACCTTCTTGAACCATGCGTTATTGAGCTCTTGCTTGCCTTGACTGAGGACTGCTTCTCCTTCAAGTGAATCTAGAAGCATAAGGGTATCGTTGTAGCCCTTCATGTAACGGTCGATGGCCTCACGAGAGTTCAACTTGTTTGGATTGGTGTTGTACCACTGGTTACCATCGTTGGCTCTTTCAAAGGTCATGTTAAGGCCTAAGGCACCGTATTCACCTTGGTGACCTTGAGTAGCTGGTGATTGCAACATTCCTTGGGCATAGACTTCAACATTTGTTCCTTCACGACGACCAAAACCTCCAAAGTAGGCAATACGGTCATTGATATGGGTTGTTTCATGAGTGAAGGCTGATGCACCGTACTCACTAATCATGTTAGACATAACGAAGGTAACCTTGGCACGATTATCATATGGATTGTCGTAGATGGCAGCATAGGCACCAGCCATAGCTCCGTTATCACCGTAGTACTCACCGACTGGTCCATAGATTTCACGGATTGGCGCATAGACTTCCGTACTGTTCTTAAATTGGCCGTAGCGCTCTGGCCAACCTGGCCAACCATGACCCCAGACATAGAAACCCTCCCAGATTGGATTGACAATGTCTTTGAACAATTTGTTTTTAACATTATCTGTAGCCAATCTTTGCCAGAAATCAAGATAGTTGATTTGACGTTGGGCCGCTAGATCAATCTCAGGTTTCAACTTCTCTAGAGTTGTGTTGTACTTGTTAGCTGTTCCATAAGACATGGTGTCATAGGTAGAAATCAAGAACATCTCTGTCTTATCAAGGTTCAACAAAGGCAAAATCATCTTGCGGTGGAGACCACGACTGAGGTTGTCATAAACACGATACTTGTGCTCACCAACACCTTCATTTTGAGACGCTTTCTCTACAACGTAGACCTTATCCTTAGCGGCATCAATGAACCAATCATTCATATTGTCGATAGTGGTAAAGAGTTTTCGGTTGTAGTTGAGGAAGTCGGTAAGATCACTAGAAAGGGTACTCTTAGCGAGAACTTCACCGAAAGCATCGTAGGTTCTTGAACCACTGATATTATTTTCCTTAGAGCCAATCTCAATCAAACGGTCAAGGACATCCACATTTTTACCATAGAAATCTGGTTTGAAGAGCATGATTTCTTTGATGTTAAGATCATCAAACTTCACACCGTAATAACGATTCAAGTAGGTCAAGCCTAGCAAGAGGGCTGCTTTATTCTTCTCAACCTTGTCAAGAATCATTTGTTGAGCAGCTGGTGATTGGTTAAGCTGGTGGTCTTCATTTTGAACCAGCTTAGTCACAAGGTTCGTCAAATTAGCCTTAACAGCCTCAAAGCTTTCTTCCAAGAAGAGGTTCTTGATAGCATTGACCTTATTTGGACCTGTACGACCAAGTTTTTGGTAAATTGGATCAGACTGCAACTCAATCGGTTTTAGGATATCAACGATGCCATTGATAAGGCTTGAGTGGTCTTTCTGAACGATATTTGGAGTGTACTTGATACCCAAATCAGTGACAGTGTACTCCTTAACATTGCTCAACCCTTCTGAACTCTCTGAAAGCTTGAAGTAGTCTTTGCTTCCATCAGCATAATGAACAATAATCTTATTAGCATCGCTTAAGTCTGTAACAAAATTACTGTCATTCATTGGAGTTACTGAGAGCACTTCTTTGGTATTCAAGTTGTGGTCTTTAGCTAGTTTGTTTGCTTGGTAGACAATATAATCCTTGTTGTAGAATGGCTGGAATTTCTCAATATTCTTGTAAGCCTGCTTGTATGCTGGATTATAGTCTTGAATATTGACAAAATCTGCTTGACTAGAAGCGTTATTAAGGGTATTCAACGCGTAAGGCTCGCTGACAAAGGTATCAGCTGTAATCTTGTAACCTTCAACACGCTTGTCAGCTTCTTCCTTAGTCAAATGTTTGAGTTTTTTAGGACTCTTGGTATCTTTACCAGTACCATCTTCGGCCGAGCTATAACCAACAACGCCAAAGAGATCTTTGATATGAGGACCACCATCTTCATCATTGACATCATTAGAAGCAAAAATTTCTTGACCTTTAATAACCTTGGCGTAGGTCACGTTGTCTTGAACAGCACCGTATGGCCAAGTCTTAGCGACAATACCACCGACATTTCGTGTGTTTTTAACATCAAGAACACCCTTTGCTACTGAGTTAGTCACCTTGGCCTTAGTTCCTGACTTCCAGCTGTTGAGCATGTAGGTAACAAATGGCACCAGCATACTTGCATTGGCATTTTGAGCTGTAATAGTCGCATCGACATAGGCTCTGTTGACGAATCCCATGTAGTTTGAACCAGCAATCCCACCAACTGTCGAGTTATTACCGACAGAGTTAATCTTACCGACAAAGGCGACATTCTCAATTTTGCCATCTTCATCAATCTTATTGACAATACCTGCCACGTCATTGTTACCAGTAACCGAACCAGTCACCTTAACATCTTCAATCAGACCTTTGTTTTTAAGGTTAAATCCAAGTGTCGCGATTTGATTTTGATCAGGGCGATTGATGTCTACATTTTCAAAGTTGATATTCTTGATAGTTCCGCCATTGATAACATTAAACAATGGATGCTCTAAATCATAGATGGCAAAGCGTTTGTCACCATCACTGAGCAACTTACCAGTAAATTCTGTCGTAATGTATGATTTACCATTTGGAACGACGTGACGAGCACTCATGCTTTGGCCCAGTCTAAATTCACCTGATGGATTTGCTTGAATAGCATTGACCAACTCAGCAAAATCATAGTAGACATTAGCTTGGCTAGCCTTAGGTTTCTCAATGTAATAGCTATAGGTTTGGGCAAAATGGTTTTGGGCATCACGTTGAACCAAATTGTCCGCTTCTGCAGTTACCTTATAAACCGCCTTGCCATCCACTGTTGTTTCTTCGATGGCTTTCACTGCCAAGTAAGTCGTCTTTTGATCCGCAGAAGTCAGTTTCAAGTAGTAATTCGTGAGATCCTGAGGCACAGCTGTCAGACGAGTCTCATCCACTTCTGTTTGATTGTCATACTTGATCAAATCTGTACGTGCAAAATCTTTAAGCTCAACCTTCTTGAGATCCAGTTGGAGAGTTTGGTCTGCCAAAACCTGACTCTCCTCACCATTGCCTCGATCAAAGGTCATGGTTGTTGTGAGGGTATAAGGCTTGTAATAGACTAAGTTGGTTAGGTCAGCAGTCAAAGTCGTGCTAGGAATATCAAGCGTTTGAACAACTTGCCCATCCTGCTTGAGGACCGCCTTAATAGTCGTGATAGCTGCTGAACCTGGATTAGTCAAGTTGTAGCTAAGTTTAGCACTGCGACCCAAATCATCCTTGCCAATCTGTGTCAGCGTAAGCACTGGTTTTTCAGATACCTTAGTTCCTTTGCGAACGATACGATCTTGGACAGGCACTAGCACTGTTTCAGTAACAGTTGGTTCTTCAGCAGTCTTGTTTCCCTTATAGGTCTTATAAACCTTGGTGATTTTATTTTGGCCTTTTTGACCTTCTTGGACAACCTGTAAAGTGCCTTTCTCAAGTGTGTCATCTTCTTGGACAATTTCTTTAAACGGAAGCTCTACAATAGATTCTTCGGTCGTTGTGCCATCTAGAGGCTTACTGCCACGACGGATTTTTCTAGGTTGTGGCACCTCAATAACCTTACCTGACACAATAGTCGGCTCACCAACCTTAACACCATCAATGGTTTGGTAAATTTTCTGGATTTCTTGGCTACCTTTTTTACCCTCTTGCTCGACCACTTCTTCATCCACATACTTGTTATCATCCGTAATCACTTCGATAGGATAATCGATGGCTTGCGTTTCAGTCTCTGTGATACTGCCGACAACTGGGGTATGAACAGGATTCTCAGGTTGAACAAGGGCCTCACCTTCGTGGCCTGATTCTTGTGTTCCTTTGGCACTGGTAGTGTCGCTATTGATTGAACCGGTGTACGCTGGATTGACAGGCTGAACTACAGCTTCACCCTCGTGACCAACTTCCTGGGTGCCATTGGCACTGATTGGTCCGGTATACTCTGGGGCTACGGGCTGAACAAGAGCTTCACCTTCGTGACCTGATTCTTGCGTACCATTGGCACTAATTGGTCCGGTATACTCTGGATTAGCAGGTTGAACCACAGCTTCGCCTTCGTGACCTGACTCCTGAGTTCCCTTTTTCCAACTGATTCCCTCACTATCCTTATCAGCTGTACCCTGATTTACTGTAGTCTCTTCTTTTATTGAAGACTCAAGCCCCTGCAAAGTATTCTCCAAAGGTTGTTCAAGCTCTGGCTTAGCTGAGTAACGCAGATAACCGACATACTCATAACCATCAATTGCAATAACACCTTTAGCTAGGTCCGCCTCGTCTGCAACAGCAAGGGTCTGATTATAGGCCTGCAACTCCTTGTTTTGCAAGGCAAGAACCTCTATTGGCACAAGGAGACTTTGCCCAGCGGCCCCAATCAAGACCAAGCCAATAATCTTTTTACGATGTTTTTTTGAAAAGAGCAACACAGCCATGGTCGCCGTTGCTAGTCCTAAACCTGACGCTACCCAGTCAGAACTTCCTGTCTGAGGAAGACTAGTTTGCGTAGCACCCTTACGTTTGTAGACCAAATAAAAAGTATCTTCATTCTGGTAGTCCTCAGGAATAGCATGGACCACTTGCTGTTGCTCTTCAGCTGTTAATTCATTTTCAGCGACATAGGCCATGTGTACCGTTGCATCCTTAGTAACCTGATCTGCAGAGACTGGTTTAGACACGAAAAAACCACCTGCTAACAAGAATGTCCCGATAGCAACTGGTCCTACACCTACCGACAACTTACGAATGCCGTATTTTGTCACTTTTTCAAAAACATGATTTGCTTGTTTCATTCAAAATCTTCCTATAAGTTAATCCTTGTACCCCAAATGGGCGTCAAAAACAAAGACATTATTGAAAAAATACGCACTCTATACATTTATTAACCTTCTTCCAAAGTCTATCGTATCTTTTTTTTAATCATTAAGCAAGTATTTTCTCTAATTTTTAATCAATATAAAAAACGAGTTGTGATTTGCAGCTAGGACTTCATGACAACCAATAAACCTTTTCACATAAGTATTTTAGTACATATCAATATTTATAATAATCTTTTCCTGAAATTTAAACCACTGATCTGTTTTGCATAAAATAAATCCTAAAATCTCTATTACTTAACCTTATATCTAATATTTTAATAAAACACCAAATCATCTTTAAGATAGATACAAAAGAGACCCACCCCTATCGGGATGAGTCTCTTTTTCGAAAACTGAAATAGTCTAACTAACTATATTGAGGGATTTAACCTATGAACTATCTTAGTCTTCTTTTTTGCGTTTTCCTGCCAAACCTAGTCCAGCTGCCGCAAGGATTCCTCCGAGAGCCATAGTTGCCATAGACGCATCATCACCTGTTTCAGGAAGTGCTGGTCCTTTAGGAGCTTCTGGTGTAGTTGGTGGTGTCACTGGTGGAACCACTGGAGTTGGAGGAGTCGGTGGTGTTGGAGGCGTAGTTGGTGGTGTAGTAGGTGGTGTGTTTGGTGGAGTTGTTGGTGGTGTATTTGGTGGGATAACAGTGTTGTTGAACTCAGTATCTTCTGGCAATTGAGAAATCGCTGTCAAGACTTTACCATCTTTAGTTACAGAAACAACAACTGTGGCTACCATCTTATCATAAGTAACAGTTGCATCGTTACCTTTTACTTCTTCTACTGTATAGACGTGATTACCTTCTTCACCACGTTTGTACTCAAGGGCAGAGAACTTGATCTTACCATTAGCATCATTGCTTACAGTTTCGATAACATTACCCTCGCTATCTTTAAGTACAAAGCTAAACTCACCAGCTTTAAGTTGACGACCTTCAAGTTTCTTAGTGAATTCAAACTCAACCTTAGTTGGGATATTGACTACACGTTTTTCTGTTGGTTTTTCTGGTTTTTCAACAGATTTCTTAGTTGGGTCGTATTGGTGAACGATTTGTGACGCAGTATTTTCGATATCTACACCATCTTTGGCAGTGCCTTTGATAGTTGCAGGAATATCGAACTTGTAGTAGCGTCCGAATGCCAATTTGGCAGTATCAATCACTTGTGTATTTTCTGCATCACCAAGTGACTTAGTAAGGTCAGACTTAGACGTTGCAGTGATTACACCGTTTTCAACCTTGATATCAAACTTAGCTGTCACATCTTCCCCTGTTACAGAGTCGTATGCTTTAATATCTGCAACATTGATGTTCAAGTTTTCGCTGTCATATTTATCTGTAACACCAACAGATTGGATATTGTGAGCGTCAGTGAAGTTGTTTGTGTCAAGCCATACTTGGTAGACAAACTTATCACCTTTCTTGAGTGTCTTAGTATTGATATTTTCAGCTTCGTTGTTAGCTGTGCTGTCAGCGTAAGGATCCTTGTTAGTATCGCCTACTTTATCTTTCAACTCAGCATCATCGTCAACAAGTTTCATACCAGTGATATCGAATTTCTCTTTAGAAACAACGTATTTCTCTGGTTGGAACTTAGGTTTTTCTGGTGGACGAACAGTATTGTTGAATTCTTTATCAGCTGGGTCAGTAACCTTAGTGATAAGAGCTTTCGCTTTACCATCGTGTGATACTTCAACAGTGACAAGAGCTTTCATACCGTCGTATTGAACTGTGCTGTCAGTACCTTTAACTTCTTCTACTGTGTACTTGTAAGTACCTTCTTGGCCTTTCTTGTACTCAATAGCTTTGAACTTAACGTTACCTTTGGCAT
>OIWP01002604.1_pt1 | contig 17639 bp, 15 predicted proteins | sample 1587661 | NCBI WGS metagenome assembly OIWP01 (sample SAMEA3888899, study PRJEB22519) | human gut metagenome | biome: human gut; feature: human-associated habitat; material: faeces | place: Denmark | collected 2010 | reverse complement strand
ATACCACACTGAAGGAGAGACAAAAAACAACTGTGAAAGTGCATAAAAAAGTCTGCGAGCCTTTACAAACAACTCAAATATGCCTATAATGAAGGAGAAATACAGTGTCTCAAAAAGTATACTTTATAAGACACTTATCATTTTGTTATTACAGCACTGATATTAATAAGCATATTAAACTGCCAAAAAAATAGAGATGATAACCCCATCAAGGTTATTACCTCTATTTTTAGTTTAGCTCGATGTTTCAGCTCAATATTATATTGCTCTTGTATAATGCTTCAGCATTGCTTTTTCGCCTTCGTTTAAGAAAGGTGAAATTTTAGCATATACTTCGGCATGATAAGCATTTAAGAAATTCCGTTCCGAATCTGATAATTGATCCGCCAATACGGCATCTAAGTCAATCGGTGCCATTGTGATTGTTTCAAATGCTAAGAAGGTTCCGTATTCATTCGTCTCTGAAATTTTGGTAATCAATTCATTTTCGATGCGGATACCATGACTGCCTTCAATGTAAACACCGGGTTCATTCGTGACAATCATGCCTGGTTCAAAAACAGCGCTGATTGTATTAGGTCTTGCGCGCCAGCGAATATCATGCGGTCCCTCATGCACATTAAGGATATGTCCAACTCCATGGCCCGTACCGCAGCGATAATCCATCCCCATCTCCCAAAGTGGTCCGCGGGCGAGAATATCAAGATTGATACCAATGCAGCCATGCAAAAATTTTGCCATTGATAACCGCAGCATGCCTTTCAGCACTGCCGTATAATGACGTTTGATTTCATCACTTACCGGGCCAAGAACAAAAGTACGGGTAATGTCTGTTGTACCATCAAGATACGTACCGCCGGAATCAACCAAAAGCATGCCCTCTGGTTTTAACTCTACATCACTGTCAGCCGTAGCACTGTAATGCATTAATGCCGCATGCTCTTTATAGCCTGCAATGGTTGTGAAGCTCAGCTCAAGAAAATCTTTTTGTTCCCGGCGCAGAGCTTCCAGCTTATCAGCCGCTGATATTTCAGTGATGGTTTCATGCTGTACAGCTTCCTTCAGCCAGATCATGAATTTACTTACCGCAACACCATCCTTGATATGCGCATTGCGGGTATTGGTTAGTTCAGTTTCATTTTTAATGGCTTTCATCAATGTAGTTGGATTGTCAAGATCAATAATTTCATGACACAGCTGTACCAGTCTTGAATTTACACGTTTGCCATTCAGCATAATTTTTCCGCTGATCGTTTCAATTTTAGAATAAACCGCAAAATATGGCAGCAGCTTGACATGATTTTCCTTAAAGAATGTTTTTGCCGCCTCATCAAATTTAGTTTCATCAACAAACAGCATAACCTCATCCATGGAGATCAAAGCATAGGATAAAACCACCGGTGAATAACTCACATCATCACCGCGCATATTAAACAGCCATGCCAGATCATCAAGAGTAGTCAGCAAATGCCATTCAGCCTGATGCTGCTTCATGCTTTCACGCACATCAGCAAGCTTGTCAGTCATTGCTTTTCCGCTAAGCTCATCACTGAGTAAAAAAGCTTTCGCGCTTGGCAGTGCCGGCCGATCCGGCCATATCTGATCAAAAACATCTAAATCAGTTTTAATGACAACCTCAGGCATTAACTGCTGCCATTCTTTCATCGCTTCATAGCTGACGCAGCGGCCATCAAAAGCCAGAACATCGTTTGCCTGCAGGTGCTGCTTCAAATATTCACTGACCGTTGGCACTCCCGGTTCCATCATTTTCATCAGTTGAATACTGGTGCCGGCCAATTGTTCCTCAGCCTGTATAAAATAGCGGCCGTCAGTCCATAAACAAGCTTCAGACAGTGTCACAACCATAACTCCCGCAGAACCGCTGAAGCCAGACAGCCAAGCCCGGCCCTTAAAATAATCACCCACATACTCAGAATCGTGAAAATCTGAGGTAGGTATATAATAAGCGCTTATCTTCTCGGCTTGCATCAGCGAGCGAAGTTCATTTAATTTATCCAATGTGTTCATAAAGTACCTCTCATTCTAAAAGCTATTTTACACCACATTGATTAATTATGAAAGACTATTCGATCTCACTGACCAGCGCAAAGCGATATCCCTGCCGCTGTGCTTCGGTAATGAAGTCCTCCATGGCCAGATAATTTCCCTTATTCGAAGGGTGAAGCAGATAAATCGCGCCATTATGGAGATGCTCCACCAAGGTGTTATACGCTTCTTCTTTGCTTATATCCGGGCCGTAATCATAATAGGCATGGCTCCAGAAATAAGAACGGTAGCCTAGATCTGAAACGATTTTCATTGCCCGCTCACTGGTAGCTCCCTTTGGAAAACGGAACACTTTTACCGGTTTCGTGCCGGTTACCTGCTGAATAGCCTTCTCACAATCCAGCACCTCCAGGACAAACTGATCGATCTGCGCCTCATTCGCCAGTGCCGGCATATCATAATGATGGCGGGTATGATTGCCAATCAGATGGCCCTGATCAACTAATGAGCGCATGAATTCTTCATTATCTATCACGTAATTTCTCGTTAAAAAGAAGGTAGCTTTAATATTGTGGGCATTTAAAACATCGGCAATCTCATGGATGTAAGTAATGTCATTGCCGCCCTCATCAAAGGTCAGATAGATGACCTTGTCATCAGGTCCCAGATAATATGCCGCATATTTATCAAGAATCTCCTGCGCAATCGCCCCCTCCATCCGCTGATGATTCTCCGATTTATTGAACCACCATTCAAAGGCTGTATTATCATAAACATCATAGGCATAATGCAGCTTTACCAAGGCGGGATCAGCTTCTACGATGATTTTTCTGCTTACTGAGGATGTATTGCCGCTGGCATCGACTGCTTTATAAATCAATTCATATTCCCCGCATGTCAGCATATCTACATTGCCTTCAATCTGCAGCAGCGACTGCCCGTCATCACAAGAGGCATCGATTATTTCAACACCTGGATCATTAAAGGTCTCCCGTTCAAACACATGCATTTCACTGTTGCCAAGCAGGGTGATCTGCGGCGGTGTTGTATCCTGTACCGTTACCTTCCGGGTTTTAGTCGTTCCTTTGATCTCATAGACAATCGTATATACACCTGTTTTAGTTGGATCTACATTGCCGCTGACCGTTACCTGATCACTGACATCATGAAACATGCTGCGGGCTTTAAAGCCTGGCTCCTCATAAGCTTCGTTCAATTCAAGGGTTATATTGCCGCCCTTCAGATTTACAGTCGGATGAAAGACACCGCCTAAGGTAAGCAGATAACCGCCGCTTAGGATAATGACTAGGACCACTGCCGCAAGAAAAGCAAATACTCCGATTTTACATTTTCTAGACATAAAAAACCTCCCCTACCAATGTATGAGGAGGTTTGCGACTTTAGGCCTCTTTCTTCTTTAATTCTTCAAGGATTTCCATCAAAAGCTGATCAGTAGAAGAAATTTTAGGAGCAGCTGGTTCCTGCGGCTTTTCAGCTTCTTTCTCCTTTTGAGCTTTCGCGTCTTTCCAGTCACGATAGTCACTGTAGTTTCCGGGAAAGTCGCGAATATCTCCCTGTCCATTGAATACCATCAAATGGTCTACTACCTTATCCATAAAGTAGCGGTCATGAGAAACAACAATCACACAACCTTTGAAATTTTGAAGATATTCTTCAAGCACGTTCAGAGTGATAATATCGAGGTCGTTGGTAGGTTCGTCAAGCACCAGGAAGTTAGGGTTACGCATCAGGATGGTACACAGATAAAGACGACGACGCTCGCCCCCGCTCAACTTATAGACATAGCTATGTTGCGTTTCGGGAGTAAACAGAAAATGCTGTAAGAATTGCGAAGCAGTCAGTTTCTTTCCATTACCCAGTTCAATCACTTCGGCAATATCCTGCACTACATCAATAACCTTCATTTGTTCATCGAACTGAAGGCCATCCTGCGAGTAATAGCCGAAACGAACAGTTTCACCAACATCCACCGTTCCACTGTCGGGCGCAACCTGCCCCATTAATATCTTGATAAAAGTAGATTTACCTGTCCCGTTATTTCCCACAATGCCCATCTTTTCATAGCGGGCAAAGATATAAGAAAAATCATCCAGTATCTTCAAGTCACCGAAGCTCTTAAACAAGTGATCGGCCTCGAATATCTTACTACCGATATAGGATGCTTTCACCTCCAGCTTCACATTATCATTGTTGAAACGTTGCTTTGCCACCTTTTCCAATTCATAAAAAGCATCTTCCCGGTAACGGGCTTTATGCCCGCGTGCCTGCGGCATCCGGCGCATCCAATCGAGTTCCGTACGGTAAAGGTTGTTGGCACGTTCTATTTCTACACTTTTAGCTTCGATACGTTCCTGACGTTTCTCGAGATAATAACTGTAGTTACCTTTATATTGGTAGATTTGTTGATTGTCTATTTCGATAATCTCCGAACAAACACGATCAAGGAAATAACGGTCGTGCGTCACCATCAGCAAACTAAGATTGGTACGACGCAGGTAATCTTCCAGCCATTCGGTCATATCCAAGTCCAAGTGATTGGTAGGCTCATCAAGGATAAGCAGATCCGGCTCGGTAATCAACGCATTGGCTAAAGCAACGCGCTTCAACTGTCCACCGGACAGTTGCTTCACTTTTTGGTCAAAGTTGCGGATTTTGAGTTGCGAAAGAATTTGTTTGGCTTTCTGTTCATATTCCCAGGCTTTCTCCTGATCCATACGCGCCAGAAGATTTTCCAATCCCGGATGACCTTCAGTCTCCATGCAACGTTCATACTCTTTTATCAGTTCCACGGTACTGTTACCGTGATGGAAACAGGCTTCAAGCACGGTCAACTCTTCGGGATACTGTGGATCTTGTTCCAGATAATCCACCCGAAGGTCACGACGGAAAACAATGTTACCGCTATCATAACCTTCTTTTCCGGCGATTATATTCAATAAAGTAGTTTTTCCGCTGCCGTTCTTCGCTATCAATCCTACACGCTGGCCTTCAGCAATGCCAAAAGATATATTTTCAAAAAGAACCAAGTCACCGAAGGACTTGGTCAGGTTATCTATCTGTAAATAAGGTACAGCCACGTAATTTAGTAATTAGTTGGTTAGTGATTAGTGATTAATAATCACGGATTTATACTCTTCAATAATGTCGCAAGGTTCTCCAGCCTTTACTTTACTCCATGCCAGTTTCAACGGGTCGATGATACGGTCTTTATATTGTAATACAGGAGCTTCCCGGTTACCGTCAATCAACGTTTTCCATTCCATACCTTCCACTTCATTCGTCAGAATTATGCAAACTGTGATGCCGATTGCCAACCATTCCTCTTTCTTTTTCGAGCCAATCTTACCGCTATTAATCACTTGCTGAAGTTTCTCCAAGTCCTCTTCTATTCCCTGAAAATCTTTCTTCAGTTCCTGCTTCACGGTAGATACCACCCATTCGTACCCTTCATTAATCAAATAGATTTCAGAAAGACGGGCCGGGATCAGTTCAGCAGGATACTTCTGCCCTTCTTTGCGTACCTCCAAAGTAGCGATTACATCTTCCGCCTCCTTCACAACTCCGCCTTTAGGTACGGTAAAGGAACATTCGAAAGCTATATCATCAACACCTGTAATCCACAAATGGGAAGTATAATAAGTTCCCTCCTCCTGAAACATTTCTTTGCTATACGCACATTCCCACGTTCCGACTTTCACCAACGAAGCCGAATCGTTCTCTTTCAGTTCCTGCCGGATGACATCTTTACCATAACCGGCTTTTCCTTTAAATGCGGATATACGAAAATTTCCCGTCCATACATCGGGATTATAGAAAAGAAAAGAGCCTTCGCCATCTTCAAACTCATTCCAGTCTGATGGATAGTTCATAGAAAACCATGCTCCGGGAGAGATAAATTTCTTGCCTTGCATCCTTTTATATTAAAAATGATTACTTGGGCAAAAATACGAATTAATAATGAAGAATGAAGAACGAAGAATGAAGAATGAAGAATTTTGCTGCGCTATGCAAGTATACCGCAAGGATATTCTTCATTCTTCATTTTTAATTCTTCATTTTCCTATCGGCTGTATTTTCCTCCGCACTTCTTTAGAAATCTCCAAAAACATATAATTCAACTTTCCGGAATGGATTCCTTCTTCGTTTTCCTTATACTTCTTATTAGCATACTGCTTCGATTTCTCGAAAGTCAGTAACGACATCTCATTCTGCGATTTGCCTACCATTGTAGAATCCAGTTGTTCATCCGGGAAAAAATCATCCAGATCGACATCACCAATCATCGTTGTCTCCAGGAAGTTTTTATTCGTGTGCGAATTATCCGTATAGTATCCTACAAACATGTGCCCCGGTGTACGTACCAAGATAGGATCAATATTAATGGCGCGAAGCAACGACGCAAACAACACACTCCCATCCACACAATTAATCTGTGAAGATTCCAGTGCATCATCAAACGTACGGACACGCTGCGAGAAAACAACATTGCTCGAAAGGCTGGTATTGGAAACAGAACTATAACGGAATTTACGTTTCTGCAATATATTCCAAAGGGCATATACCTGCTTGTCTACCGCCCCTTTAGCCTTACTTTGATAACCGAGAAAGCGATTAACAATCCGAGTATTCAATGCCTCGCGAAGCAACTGATCGATCATCGGATTCTCTTCATTGACATAAGCCGCAAAGAAAATACTGGTATCATGGAATTTAGTTCCGTTGGCCACATACCCCAACAGACACTCATTAATGCTACGCACTGAAAAAGTACGCACCCGTTGTCCCAAATCTTTTCCGTTCATCTCCACTGTGATGGCTACGCTTACCGGTTCTGCCTGCACCTCATTTTTCAGTGCCTCATAATTCCAGATGATATCAGGATAAATCGTATATTCCGTTCTGGGCTTGTTTAATACAAATTCCGACACCGAGCGGGAGAAAAAAGGCGTTTCGGCTACTTCAATCCGCACACGACTATAAGCTGTCTTCGATTTCAACCGAACGGCAATACACGACTTCGGATTCCCCAAAGACGTCGAATCCGACGGAACAATCACTTGTGCATCGGTGGTGGCAACAGACAAAATCGCCGAAGGAAATATATTTCCTCCCAGATCGTCTACAATCTCAAAACCGGAATTGAATGAAGTATATTTAAACACAGACATACCGCCAAGGAGAATTAACAGTACCACAACAGATCCTATTATTTCCTTCCGATGTCGTTTTAAGTCAATTTTTATCATTATTTGTAGTTTCTATAGTCAAACATTTCTATTGTATCTCGCTAACAAAGATAACAAATAGCGAGCGTTTTTTCCTCTTACAATCAACAAAAACTTCCATATTCCGTATCAATTCCCGGAATTCACAGAATGTAACACGATTGTAACGTCTGTTTCATCTGCCCGTAACAAAGTCTCCTCATCTTTGCAAAGGATAAAATAAAAACGTAACTTTGTCATATCACATTAATACATATATCTTATGAACGATTACCGTATTTTAGTTGTCGACGATGAAGAAGACCTCTGTGAGATTCTGAAATTCAATCTTGAAAACGAAGGTTATGAGGTTGATACAGCAAACTCTGCCGAAGAAGCAATGAAGATGGATATCAGCAGTTATCACTTAATTCTCCTCGATGTGATGATGGGAGAAATCTCCGGTTTCAAAATGGCCAACATCTTGAAGAAAGACAAAAAAACAGCAAAAGTGCCTATCATTTTTATCACGGCAAAAGATACTGAAAACGATACTGTGACCGGATTCAATCTGGGAGCAGACGATTATATTTCGAAACCTTTCTCCCTGCGTGAAGTTATTGCCCGTGTGAAAGCAGTATTAAGACGTACGGTAACAACGGAAACGGAAAGAGCCCCCGAACGTCTTACTTATCAGTCGCTCGTTATTGACATCACAAAGAAGAAAGTAAGTATCGACGACGAAGAAGTGCCATTGACTAAAAAAGAATTTGAAATATTGCTTCTACTGGTACAGAATAAGGGACGCGTATTCTCACGCGAAGACATTCTAGCCCGTATCTGGAGTGACGAAGTGTATGTGCTCGACCGTACCATCGACGTAAACATCACCCGTCTGCGTAAAAAGATTGGTGTATACGGCAAATGCATTGTCACCCGTCTCGGATACGGATACTGTTTTGAAGCTGAATAAGTAATAATACCGAATTAAGTAATTATTATGAACCTGCCTGTAACTCAAAAACATTTTCTTTCTTTCAGCCGGAAGCTGTTCCTTTCAGTTATTTCACTCTTTCTGGTATTTGCCATTTGTTTTATTGCGTACCAGTATCAACGTGAACGGGAATATAAAATAGAACTGCTGAATACAAAACTGCAAGATTACAACAGCAGACTCTACGAACAATTGGAAGAGCAACCCCTTGATAGCGAAATAATCAGCGGTTATATCAACAAACATATTCTGGAAGACTTGCGTGTGACCCTTATTGATGCAGAAGGAAATGTTGTTTACGACAGTTATCCAAGTCATAATAACCAAATAGAAAACCATCTGAATCGTCCGGAAGTACAGAAAGCAATAAAGCATGGTAACGGATATGACGTACGTCGTACTTCGGAAACAACCGGAGTTCCCTATTTTTATTCGGCCACTCGTTATAAAGATTATATTGTCCGTTCGGCTTTGCCTTATAACGTCAGCCTCATCAACAACCTGCAAGCAGACCCGCACTATCTATGGTTTACCATCATCGTGACCTTATTATTAATGATTATCTTCTATAAATTCACCAACAAACTGGGCACTTCCATCAGCCAGCTCCGTGAATTTGCCATGCGCGCCGACCGAAACGAGCCTATCGAAATGGCTATGCAATCCGCTTTTCCACATAATGAACTAGGAGAAATCTCACAACACATCATCCAAATCTACAAACGATTGCACGAAACCAAAGAAGCTCTCTACATCGAACGTGAAAAGCTAATCACTCATCTCCAAATCTCGCACGAAGGATTAGGAGTATTCACAAAAGACAAGAAAGAGATTCTTGTCAACAATCTTTTCACCCAATACAGTAACCTGATTTCGGATTCCAACCTGGAAACAACAGAAGAAGTCTTTGCTATCAGCGAACTAAAAGAGATTATTCATTTTATCAATAAGAATCAGCAGGAACGCTCGAGAGGAAAAGGTGAAAAGCGAATGTCAGTTACCATCAACAAGAACGGGCGGACATTTATCGTAGAATGTATCATCTTCCAGGATGCTAGCTTTGAGATTTCCATCAACGACGTCACCCAGGAAGAAGAACAAGTAAGACTCAAACGCCAACTGACTCAAAATATTGCCCATGAGTTGAAGACTCCTGTCAGCAGTATTCAAGGATATCTGGAAACCATTGTCAGCAACGAAAATATTCCACGTGAAAAGATAAACGTATTCCTCGAACGTTGTTATGCACAAAGCAATCGTTTGAGCCGGTTGCTACGCGACATCTCCGTACTCACCCGCATGGACGAAGCCGCCAGCATGATTGATATGGAACGAGTGGATATTAGTGTACTGGTCGGAAATATTATCAATGAAGTATCTCTGGAACTCGACGAAAAGCATATCACAGTAATCAACTCTCTGAAAAAGAGCATACAAGTCAAAGGTAATTATTCATTGCTATATTCCATCTTCCGCAACCTGATGGACAATGCCATCGCATACGCCGGAAGCAATATTCAGATAAATATCAACTGTTTCCGTGAAGATGAGAATTTCTACTATTTCAGCTTCGCCGACACTGGTATAGGTGTATCACCCGAACATCTGAACCGTCTCTTCGAACGCTTCTACCGGGTAGATAAAGGTCGCTCACGCAAACTAGGCGGAACAGGATTGGGACTGGCTATTGTAAAGAACGCCGTTATTATCCACGGCGGCAACATCTCCGCCAAGAACAATCAGGGAGGCGGACTTGAGTTTGTATTTACGCTGGCAAAGGAGAAATAGAGGGGTAGCTACATTTTAAAACATTTCCCGAATCATTACTTCGGCTTCCTTCATCCAAGATTTCTCTCATAACACGACACCTTCATTGGTGACGTTAATATAAAAAGGGGGGGGGTAAATGGGCGGTTCTCCCAAAGTTTTTTGAGCGTGACTATCGGGCTGATAGAGACTCCGGTTTTCAGTTCCAGTTCGTAAAGTGGCAGTGTGATAGATTCTTCGTCCTTCAATGTCATTTTCTCGCCGTCGAGCAGGATAAGCAGGTCAATATCACTGTCGCTACGCGCTTCGTTCCTTGCTTGCGAACCATATAAAATAGTTTTTGCCGTAGGAGCCACGCGACGTATAATCTCTCTTATTTGTTTCGTTTCATAAATTTTCCATTTATTATAATCAATGCTACGGGCAAAGATAACAATTCCGGTGCAGATTGTTCTGTCAAGAACCGATTATTTCCCCCGGCACACAAAGAAAGATTCGTTTCTCTCATCCGGCAGCAGGCTACAGCAGCGGCGAGTGAAAACGAATCTTTCATCTTAAAGGGTCGTGCGGCAATGCCGGAAGGAGCCTTTGGCAATACAGAAAAGTCCTTTTGCGGTGCAGGAACCCGTCCTTTTTATAGCACCGGAAAAGCATCCGGCTTTATGCTGCCGGATCGGGAGCCTCTCCTCCCCCTTCACCGCCACCGCCACCTTCGCTGGGAGTAGTGGATTTTCCGCCCCATTCTTCCCAGAAGATATTGGAATCGACGAGGGAACGGGTGGTAACCTGGTTGTTGGATGAACGGCTCGTTTCAGGGATGAAGCGGACACGGACGCCGGTGATTTGCTTGGCAGTCACTTTGTCGGGGGAGTCCACTCCATTGCCCGAAGCAACGGCTGTGTAGTAGAATGTGCCCACGCCGTCGAGTTTGACGGTGCGGCCGTCTGCCATGTAGCTACCTAATACGCTGCCAAGGGACTTGAGCACGGCAAAGGTGTCGGCAGGGCTTACGGTGGATTCAATGGCAAGACGTTTTGCCACTTCGTCCGTCGTGACAGGTTTGCCAACGGTGATGGATTGCGGATACCACATTCCATTGATTTTCTGTTTTACTTTCTTGAAGAATCCCATAAGTTGATGTTTTTTACCTCTTCCCTGCCGCATCCCGATAGGACTAATACTCGGTGACGGACTTTGCTTATCTCGGTGACGACCTTTGCCTACCTCGGTGTCGGACTTAGCCTACCTCAGTGACGACCTTTGTCTGTCCGTGTCTGCAAGCATTTCCTGATGGGGTGCTGCAAGAAGGAAGCGTGATTAATAAATGTTGCGAATTATCTCAATTATCATATTTGCCGTTCCCCTCCGTATTCCGCCAGCGCGCAAAGCAGTTCGCCCAGTGCAAGGCCGCCGTTGAAGGCTGACACGTAGTTCTGCGTGTCGGTCACGTCCTCGTTGAAATGGTTGAGACGGTCGGTGATGGGGGAAAGAAAGAGGATAGGTTCGCCTGAGGTGCTGATTTTTACCACGCCGTGGGTGGTTTCGATGGAGTTTGCCGTATACCCTTCGGGGGCAGCAGCGGCAAATTCTTTAAGGGCTTGGGCGTCTATCGTGTCGTATGAACCGTAGTCGGTGACGTTGACGGAGCCTACTGCCGTGAAGGTGGACGCTCCTTCACACACGAGTTGCGGTGCGGGGAAGTTGGGCGGCGGGACAAGTTTGCATGCGCCGCCGGGGTAACAGTGCAGGCGGGCGTTGACGGTTTCGGCCAGACTGAACACGGCAGGGGCTACGTTGGAAGCGATGAAGGTGCCTACGCGGTCGTCGATAAGATTGTGTTCCGGATCGGCATGGCTGTCGGGGTTTCCGTCGTGGATAAAGAAGTTGCCGCCGAGGACAACGGTTCCGTTATGGGTCACTGCCGGGTCGGGATAGTTGGCGGTGCTGACGCTGATGATGAGGTCGGCGGCATCGGCAGCAATGGCTTGCGGGAGCACTTTGTATTTTTCGAGGGAACTCGAAGTGTTGACTCCCGTTGCCATAAGGTCTTCGATGCAGCGGACTACGACTTGCAACGGTTCTTCTCCTTCTCGGGGAAGGGAGAAGACAGCACGGGGTTGGCTCATGCGGTTGTCTCCGTCGCACGGAGTGTTTATCACTTCAGGGAATGGTAAGGCGGCGGGACGCAGTTTGGGGTTGGTCAGGGCGTTGAGCACGGGTTCCGTTTCCCAGTTTTTGTTGATGATGACGAGTATCTTTTTCATAAGTGTGATGTTTTTTATGGTTTTTACTTTAGGCAGTTGCATCACTTCCGGCAATTGCTTGTTTCTAAGTGTTGGTATTTGAATATACCGAAGTCCATTTTTCCGAGTCAGCGACAAGAAAAACAGACTTCGGAGTTAATGAAAATACTTCCTGCCTCCTAGTCGATCATTTATTCAAATCCTTCGAAGGCTACATTAAGGTCCCACAAAGCTCCGGAAAGAATAAATACGGCGGTGCGATTGGCATGGGGGGGCATAGGTCAACCACGTCGAACCATATACATCACTGTGTGCGCTGATAGCAGCATAGGCGGTCACCAAATCACCAGGGAATATATACCCATCCTTACGAGATTGCTTTTTTTCTGCATCTCCGATATGATCGTTAAGGTCAATCATACCGCTTTGTCCAACGTCAAAATTGTCAGTAGCACCACATTTGTAGTATGCTTCTGAATCTGAAGCCACTTTTACGTATCCTTTTAGCATGGTTATTGCTCCAGCCTGATTTTTTAATTTAATTTTGCTGATACTTTCCATAAATTTAAATTTTAAAAGTTGTACATTCTTGTTTCGCCGTTTCCTTGTTTAACTCCTTTCTTTAGCGGAAACGGAATAAGGTTATTGTATTTATTAACGGTCACCCGAATGGTCACGTACTGTCGGTAGAACTTCGGGTGCTATCCTCCCCTCCGGCGGAAACAAGTCCTCCGGGAAGGGGAATACTTTTGTGCACCTTGCAAGGGTAATGCGAAGCACAAGGCTTAGTTGACTGTTTTCTTCACCAGCACCGGATAACTGCCGTTCGTGCCGGCTTGCCATTGGTAGTCGTAATCGGCGACGTATGTGTTCATCGCATTGATGACATCATAATCATTTGCCCCGACGGCATCGGTGAAATGACCGTTGTATCCTACGTTGATGCCGCCTCCGTTTTCGATTGTACCGCAAGGAGAGTCATCCCTGATACCCGCCAGTTCCTGCCAGTAGCAGCCTTGTATTGTGGTGTCATTATAAGTATATCCGGCGATACCGCCTTTGATAGCTGTTCCGGTAAGGCTCATTTCGGTAACCACACTGTAGCAGGAGATGATTTTTCCGGCTGAACCGGAGATTCCCACTAGTCCGGCAATGCCTCCGCCGTGAACTTTTCCATTATTAGGATGTGTAGCGGAAATCGTGCCCTCGAAGCTACAAAAGGCAATACAAGTACCATTGTACATGCGTCCAACTATGCCTCCACAATTTACCATATCCCAATTACTGGTCACCCCCGGAGTAACCCGTCCTTTAATGTTCAGATGCTTTATTATAGTATTTCTGCCGGAGGCTCGTGCAAAAAATCCACTGCTGCTTACATTATCACCCGTTGCGTTCATTCCCCGTACAGTATGGCCCTGACCGTCAAAAACACCGTAAAAGTCAGATATAACACGATCATATCCTATCGGAGTCCAATCCTTTCCGTTCAGGTCGATATCTGTTGCCAGCTTGTAGGTGGCACACTGGTAGGACTCGTTTGTTACGTTCATTTTCACATTGTTACTCATCAAATAATGCAGGGCAGCGAGCTGGCGGGCAGCGGTGATGGTGAATACGTGGTCACGGCCACTGCTGGCGTTAGCTCCGGAAGATTCTGTGCCCATCCACGCTTTGGCTTCTTCTACGGAAGTGGGGTACTTACCGTCCCATATCGGGTCGATGTTATGTTCTACGTCCGTTGTCTCCCACTCGCTGTCGATATCTACAGTCATGTTTACGGCCTTGGACGGAGCGTCCTGCGCCAAGATGAGGGTACCGGCGGCATTGATGCGATGGTTGCGCTTGATGGGTATTCCGGCAGGGATGGTGACCTTGTTCAGCACTTTGCCGGATTCGGCCGTTGCCGCAAATTCCAGACTGATCTCCGGCATAGTACCGTCGGTATTGGCAAGGATGTAGTTGGAGAAAAGCACTTTACAGGGGATATCGTTGATGGTGATGTCTTCGCCGAAGCCGGCGTTTCCTGATCCGTAAACATTTGCGAAAGACGCTGTCCCCGAAACAATGCCGGTAGAAACGTCTAGTGTAGTGAGTACATTGTATTTAAACTCCACCGATTTGCAGTAAGCGAAGTTCGTTGTACTCTTCTCCGCAATGGTCAGTTTGGCGACCGCACGGGTAAGGGTGGCTGCCAAATCTTTCAGTGCCGTCGCTTCTTTGGTGAACGGCTTGGCGGCAAAGAAAGCATCCTGCTTTTCAAACTTAACATCCATCGCCATCACCCTTACCTCTTTCAGTCCGGTGGCATTGTTTGTCTCGTACCATCTATCGGCGTAATGTTGTACATCGGATAATCCGGCAATGGCAGTAGCCTGGGCAACTGCGTTTTTACCTACATAGTCCGCCCAAAGCAACGCATGATACTCTCCGTTATCAAGTTCGAATGTGAAGTCGATTTTTTCGGCTCCGGCAGCCGGGCATACTTCCTTACGGACTTTCAGCGTGGTCAGTTCCTCGTCCCATATTTCGAGAATGCAGCGCAGTTTATACTGGTCGTCGGGAGCCTCGGGCAGAGCTGCACGGCTTTGCGGATTTGGCTGCACAAAGTCGACGGGCAGCGATGCGGTGATACTCACCATTTTATTATTCGCATTTTGCAACGCATCGGTTTCGTTCTGGCTGCAAGAGGTTATCATCCCTATAAGAGCGATAATCCAAAGGTAAAGATGATACTTTTTCATGTTCTTAGCATTTTGATTTTTAACTTATTGGTAATTCACTCGTTGTATCAATGTAACAGACCATCGAGGTCTACGTCAATGTCTCCTTCAAATCCGGGGTCGATGTCCACGCCTCCCTGCATCTCGTTGGTGAGGAAATGGGCACGGACGGTGGTGAGGTGTCCCCGTCTGTAGGGCACTTCCAGTCCCGTGGTACGGCTGATGACGTTGCCGCGGCTATCTTGTATCTCCATCGTGAGTTTGACAAACGATTCCGCACCGTTCACAAACACGAAATCCGTGCCTATGGTGCACTCCTCGCTTCCATCGTCGGGTACAATGAGCGGCACGGTGTACTGTACGCCCGTACGCGAGTCGGCAGGGCGTCCGGTCAGTACGTTGAACACCGTGGGAAGGTAGAAACCGTAGGCAAAGGTGATTGTATAGGCGTCGTCTCCCTCACCGTTACGTTGGCGCCGGGTCTTGCATAGGAATTCCTTTACATCGGTGGCTATCAGTTCGTATTTTGCCAGCGGTCGCACCATATCCACTTTGACTTGTACTTTGGCGTTCCATTCCTCCCGATACGGGCGCAGGTCGAGGGCGACGGTTCCGTAAAGGCAATCACGATAGTCGGTGTAACCTATGTAGGGGTCGGTGCAGGCGATATATTGCAAATTCTCCGTATTATAATAGAAGTCGGTGTCCGTGCCTGCTACGACGTAGTCCGTCCATACGGCGAGGGTGTATTCCACGGCGTGCAGTTTCAGCCGGATGGGCAGCGTTATTTCCCCGTCGCTGGCTTCTCGTTCGGCATTGTCCATGACGGTCACTTGCCGGGCTGCCGGTTTGCCGTCGCGCCATGCTTCGATGATGAAGCGGCGGCGGTAATCCGTTTGTTCTCCGGCACGGGCTTTTGTGATTCCGCGGTGTGCCTTGTTGGTGATGATTTCCAGTGGTAGGAGTTCGAGGTCGAGGGTCACTTCGGTACTGACCTCTACAAGCGTGGGGTCGATGCCTTCCTCACCGTCCGGTGTCATCGCGGGATAGTCGTGTACACAAGCGGCAAGGACGGTTGCCAACATGAAGGTGATAAATCCTATATTTCTGTTTCATAAGCCGTTACTTTTTAAGGTTGAAGCGATAGACGATAGAAAGCCCCATGCGGGTGATGCCCCAGTAGTTCTTCGTCCGTGTGTCTATCCGTGCGCCGTTGTCTATATTATAATAGGTGTCGTACTTCATGTTGGCATAGCCTGCACCGAGGGTAAATTCTCCCGCCCAATGTCCGCCGAGCGGCAACAGATAACCATAGCTGACGCCCGCGCCCAGCAACGGACGGTCGGCGTCTTGATAACGGTCGCGATTCCACTTCACATTGAACCAGCCTACGTGGGCATGAAGACCGAAGAAATGTCCCGAGCCGGGCTTCGAGAGCCAGTAACGGGCTTCGGGTTGCAGGATGAAGGTCTTCACGGTGTGTTTGTTGCTGATGTGCCACGGACACCACAATATCGGCAACTCTACGGAAAGATGCTTGCCGACCTGCACTTCCGCCGCCACGTTCATAATCGTACCCGCCCAAGCGGCAAGGTTGGTTTTCACGCCAAGGTAACGACCGTTGGCGGGAAGTGAAGGCGAGGTAGCTGTAGAGGTGGAAGCGGTGGAAGAAGAAGGAGTAACTGAAGCAGAAGAAGCAACCGAAGTAGAAAGAGCAGTAGCTGCATCGGGTGCAACAGGTGCAGTAGCTGCATCCGGCACAACAGCCGTGGCAGCCACGGCGGAAGAGTCAACAGGCTCTTTGTCTCCCTGCAAGGCAACCGGAAGGGCTTCCTGTTGTTCCTGTCGCCTCGCCGCACTTGCAGGCTCTTGCCGGTTTTGCGGAATCTCGCTTTGGCAATCTTGGAAGCCTCGGCAACCTACCACGACGACTTCTCCCCACAAGGGATGAGCCAACGGGTGGTTGAGTGTCCGGAAATGCCGTTCGCGCAGTCCGTTGTGGTCGATAAGATAGCCTTTCAGATTGTTGGCACGCCAGTAGGCGGCGTGCAGATTCGCCTTTTCATCGTCCCAACTGCCGGAATAGCTCTGCACGTAGAGGGTGTCCTGACGTTTACGAAAGGTGCGCAGCTGATTTTTCAACTTCCGCAATGAAAGACGGTTGTCCGCATATCCAGTCTTGAACATCCGGATACGTGAAGGATAGCGGAAAATAATCAGGCTGTCTGCCGAAGGTGAGGAAAGGACGGCAGCATCCGGCTGACCGCGCAAGGGAACAACCGATAGACATAGCAAAAATGCCAGTACGAAGTAACGGAATGTACTCCACGCTACGTTTTGTTTGTTTTTCATTCTCATACCTGTAACATAAGATTACAAAAGTTTATATACAAGAAAGGCGTAAGTGTCCGTATGCTTATCCGTCAATCGGGGCCTTCGCACTGCCCATACCGTAGATAAGCAACAGAACACTCACGCCATTGGCGTATATAAAGCTTGTGTATCGTCCCCCTCCCCTCTCCGGACGGAGGGGGAAGCGGGGGCGCAAACAGGCATCCATATAAACAATGGAACGTGAGCATTTGTTGCATTCATCTTCACGGTGACAAGTCAAAGGTGCGAAGTTTGATTGACGAAGATGATATTCTTCAAACGCTTTCCGTTATCTAAAAATCACGCC
>OIWP01002585.1_pt1 | contig 17822 bp, 19 predicted proteins | sample 1587661 | NCBI WGS metagenome assembly OIWP01 (sample SAMEA3888899, study PRJEB22519) | human gut metagenome | biome: human gut; feature: human-associated habitat; material: faeces | place: Denmark | collected 2010 | reverse complement strand
GCGGCGAAACAGAAGTTAAGACAATCGTATTGGAAGAAACAGCAGCGGTAACACCTGATAAGAGCTACAAGGGTGAAGTAGAGAAGATTGAAGTACAGTCAACAACAAAGGGTGAAATCGTGATTGAAGTCCCTGCACAGGAAGTAAGTACACGGACATATGCGAGTGTTGATATCCAAGCACCGGTAGAAAGCCTTGAAGTAAAGACAGATACACAAATCAAGGTAAATGCTGATGTGAAGAATGTCGTGGTAACAGAAAGTGCAAAAGATACAGCTATTGAAGTATCAAAAGGCAGTACAGTAGGCACATTAACAGCCAAAGCACCAATGAAGATTAAAGGTAATGGAACAATTAACAAGGTAGAAGCAAATGTTAATGGTGTAGAAGCTAGTAAAGATACGGTAATTGAAGATGTAGAAACCAATAAAGGTGTAACCGAAGCACCAGAAATTAATAAACCATCAACTGGTGGCTCAGTAGGTGGTTCTGGAGGAGGCGGTGGCAGCACACCAATTACTTATGACTTATCAATCAAAGAAGGCAATCAGACTTTAGCGGTTGCAGATACAGTTCAATTGCATGCTATTGTAAAACCTTCAACAGCAAATCAAAAAGTAACATGGCAAACATCAAATGATTCAGTTGCGACAATTGATGAAAATGGTCTAGTAACTGCACATGGCTTAGGTGACTGTACGATTACCGCATCAGATACTTATGGTAATAAAGCAGAAATTAATATTATTGTTGATACTGTTAAATTAACAGAACTAGACTCATATATTGATAATAATACAGTAGTAGTTGGTGCTGAACTTAATATTTATTATGAATGTAAGCCTGAAAATGCCACTCATTCACAATTAGAATGGTCATCTGATAATCCTGATATAGCAGATTTTAATACTGCTGATAAGTTAGTTGCGAAAAAGCCAGGTACGGCTGTAATTACAGGTAAGGCAAAGGATGGCAGTGGTTTGTCTGTTGTCTATACGCTGAATGTAATTTCACCTGAAAGTACAATCGACGTATCAAGTATATTTACTGATGAACATTTTTCAGCTATCAATAATACAGGTAATCCATTTACTATCAATCATGTATTAGGTAGTGATTGGCTAAAGAGTTCAAATGAAGGAATCAATAAAAGTTCATCAAGCATTAAATTTAATGTACAAGGTAAAGGCTATTTGCTTTTTGATTATCTATTGTCATGTGAATATCAAAGTAATTATCTTAGTGATTACATGATTGTGAAAATTAATGATACTATTGTAAATGTTAAAGAGCCATTAATGATTGATGGTCAACCTATTACATCCTTTAAGGACATACGGCCTGAAACAAGACAATTCAAATTAACAAAAGATATTAATGAAGTTGTAATCACATATACAAAAAATAATTTCACATCTCAAGGTTTAGATGCATTATGGTTATCTAATTTCCGCTTTGTGGATGAGAATAATCCAGAACAGCGTAATTTAAAAATTAATTATGATTCCGGTAAAGGAAACGTTATGCTATCTACTACAGCTCAGTCGGATCCAGTGTTAGTTAATGATGGTCAAGATGTGGTTATGAATTTATCTGATTCAATAAAATTAGAAGCAATTCCGATGGAAAACCGAGTGTTCATGGGATGGTATGAAAATAATGAATTATTTAGTCAAATTAATAGTATTTCATTTGATTTATTGGCAGACCGCAATTTAGAGGCTCGTTTTTATGACTATGCTAAATTGCCGAATACATTAATTGTTCAGCGAACTGGTTCAGTAACAGAAAATTATAATGCTGTTGAAAATGATTTAATAATTCAACAAAATCCAATCAGTGAAAAAAATAATGTATATCAAATTCTAATTGGTATGCTTGAAGAAGGTACGTCGATCAGCGCAGATGTCAATGGTAAGAAAGTTGATATTCAGGATAACTGTTTAACGATAACACAACCAAAAGATACAACAATAATCACTTTGACAGTGCAACGTGATAAGCATGTAGATGTAAAACGATCTATAACAATTAAGGTCGATGTGAACTTAAATGCAGTTGTAGCTGAAGGCAGAGTTGAAGTCCAAAGTGTTAATGGCAGGCAAATGAATGGTTATAGCTGGAAATTATCCAATGAAATATTTAATGAAACTGGCGAAGTAGCTTTAATCCCTAATGAAATAGGAGAAAGTGCAACGTATGAAAATCTTCAGTTGATAACGACTGGACCAGGTGTTCTGCAGTTTGATTACAAGACTGATTTTAGTGATGAAAACAGCTATTTAATGATGAGTAATGCATTAATAAATATATCGAATCGTGACATGGAACTGCCAGCTAGTAATGATTGGACTACCTATATACTTCCAATAGATGTTAATGAAAATGCTACGAAAAACACTTATTTAGCATATTTTCATCGTATGGGCGAAATGGGTGCTCCAGCAGTAAAAAATGTGAATTTTATTCAAGATAATGCTGTAATGCAATTTGGTTCTTCCGATGAGAAATTAGGTTCTGTTTCTGCTAAATATCCAAATGGTACAGTGATTAATAATAATACTTCTGTACCTCTAGGAAAAAATGTAACATTTAATGCTGCAGCTAGTTCTGATGCAGAATTTATAGGATGGTATAATAAAGCTGATGAGTTACTATCTTTTTCTGAAACATATACCACAACGATTATTAATGATCTTGATATATACGCGTTATTTACACCTAAAGGTACTTATACAGCAAGAATTGGAAATCAAGTATTCACGAGTTTACAGGAAGCTTTTGCAAGTGATTTGCCTGGTAATGTAATTCTCATCGGTAATGTCACATTAACTGATAATTTAATCATTCCAGAAAATAAAACACTTGTTATTCCTTGCTTTAGCGGTGACGAGGGGTATGATGCGCGTGATGAAAATCAATACAATCCAGATGGTACAACTGCCGATAGTAAAGATCATAAAATACTTTATCAAACATTAACAGTTCCAAAAACAACTATTTTAGAAGTACAGGGAACGTTAATCGTTAATGCGGTAACCGGACGGACACAAGCTGGTCATTTCGATATGGATAATACTGGCGGTTATGGACAGCTGAATTTGGATGGTACTATGGTTATCAGCGGTAATGGAGTGGTAGAAGCAACTGGCTTTGTGAAGGGATCAGGAAGTCTTACAGTTAAAGATAATGGAATATTACGTGATTTATATGTTGTGAAAAATTGGCGAGGCGGTACTCAAGCTTTAATTGTTTATTTAGCTAATGTTTATCCAATGAATGAGGCTGATTGCAAGAATGTAGAAGTGCCGATTACAATTTTAGATCATGGCGTTTATGCTGGTGTTGTTAAAATGTATGCGTCAAGCTCGTATAATAAAACGAGATTCCCTTTAATTGATCAAAAGAATGGTTTAATTCGCATGAATGAGAATGCTGAAATTAAAATTGTTCGTAATGATGATAATTCAAGAACAAGCTTTTTATTAAAGGGCGGGGCTAGAGCAGCTGGTACAAGATTAAATGTGGTTGGTTTTGATTTATCAACCAGCACCTTTATTTATCCTATTGATGGTGATACAACTTATGAGTTAAGCGACGGCATCTACATATTTGAAAATGATTTTAAATTCCTTACGGGATCAGAATTATATGTGAAAAATGGTGCTGAACTTATTCTTAATGAAGGAAACACACTGGTTTTCTATGATAAGTTTGATGATGTGATAAATACGAGTACAACTAAATATCCAGACCGCCCTGCATCTTTTATTAATATGGAAAGGGGTACAGCTTTTGTAATTAATGGCAGTTTTGCTGGTAATATTGTAATCGATGAAAATGCAGACCGTGAAAATGCAATCACAATTAATACAGGAGCCAATGCTAAATTTACTGTTATCACTAAAGAAGCCAACGGTTATAAGAATGGTGTTCGTGATTTAACCTTTAATGCAACAATTAATGGTAAATCATTTGATTTTGAACCTAATACCACTTATACCTTCTATTATGAAGACAGTGTTCTGAAAGTTTTAGTTAATGGTATTGAACCCACTCTGTTTAATGAGACTGATGCTGACATAATTGAACCAGAAAATGAAATCATTCAGCCAACCGACTCACTTCCTGAAGAAATTCAGCAAACAACAGTCGTTGAGGACAGTATTGAAGAATAATTTATTTTATTCGTTAGGATCTCTTCCAATTATAGAAGAGATCTTTTCTTATTCCCTGAATCTGGGAATGCATTTCATTTGAAAAAATTATATTTATATGCTTTCAGCCTATTGACAAATAATGTTATCCGAGGTAAACTCATGGTGTGAGTTAGATTGAACTAACCAAGGAGGTAGCATGATGCCGCTCTTATTAGGTAGAATTGGTGAACGCATGAAGGTTATTGAAATTCGTGGCAAAGAAGATGTTTGCACACATCTGAAAAATCTGGGATTTGTACCCGGTGCCGATGTATATATTACTGCCCGCAATGCTGGAAATATGATTATAAATATCAAGGACAGCCGAATTGCTATTGATGAGAAGCTGGCCGGTAAAATCCAGGTAGAAGTCTAAGGAGGATGGGTATGAGACAATTAAGTCAGGCGTCAATCGGTGAAACTGTCACTGTCAGTAAAATTGATGGTGAAAAGGGGCTGAAACGCAGAATCATGGATATGGGAATTACTAAAGGTGTGGAAGTATATATTCGTAAAGTTGCACCATTAGGTGATCCCATGGAAGTAAAAGTAAGAGGATATGAATTAAGTATTCGTAAAGCGGATGCGGAGAAAATCGAAATTTTATAAGCAGAGGTCACTCTGTTTAATTTTTGAATCATCAGTTAACTTAAGTTAACTATTGGAGGGAAACTATGAGCTTGAGAATCGCACTTGCAGGTAATCCAAACTGCGGTAAGACAACATTATTTAACGCGCTGACTGGCAGCAGTCAATATGTCGGCAACTGGCCAGGGGTTACGGTTGAAAAAAAAGAAGGTAAATTGAAGGGACATAAAGATGTTACTGTTATCGATTTACCAGGCATCTATTCATTATCGCCTTATACTTTGGAAGAGGTAGTCGCAAGAAACTTTCTGATGCAGGAAAAACCAGATGTCATCATCAATTTGGTTGATGCTACTAATCTGGAAAGAAATCTTTATCTGACTACCCAGTTACTTGAAACGGGAATACCGACAGTCATCGCATTAAATATGATTGATATCATCGAAGAACGCAAAGATGTGCTGCATGCCGATGAATTATCGAAAAGTCTAGGCTGCCCGGTTTGTGAAATATCTGCGTTAAAGTCAAATGGCATTGATGGGATGATTGAAAAGGCGCTTTCATTAGCTGAACATGCTTCAGCCTATCAGCCGGTTGAAATTTATACCGGTTTGCTTAAAGAAAAGGTGCTTGAGTGTGAAAAGCTATTAAGTGATAAGGCTGATAAAACATCCTCACGCTGGTATGCTGTTAAGCTGTTAGAGGATGATCAGGAAAGTCTTAAGGATATAACGTTGAGTGAAAATGATAAAGCATCTGTTAAAAAAGCCCGTGAAGTAATCGAACAGGAATACGATGATGACGCGGAAAGTATTGTAACCAATGCCCGCTATGAGTATATTGCTAAAATTCGTGATCAAATCATGATTCGTCATGACCATGAGGCACTGACCATATCGGATAAAATTGACCGTGTCCTTACCAATCGCTGGCTGGCCCTGCCTATTTTTGCTTTAGTAATGTGGGCGGTATATTATATTGCTATGAGTACGATCGGTACGATGGGTACCGATTGGGTCAACGATGTATTGTTTGGTGAAATAATCCCCAATGCGGCTGATTCACTGCTGACATCATTAAATGTCGCGCCATGGCTAACCAGTCTGATTCAAGACGGCATCATTGCCGGTGTCGGCGCTGTACTCGGCTTTGTCCCTCAAATCATGGTGCTGTTTTTCCTGCTTTCAATTCTTGAAGACTGCGGTTATATGGCCCGTGTTGCCTTCATCATGGATCGAATTTTCCGCAAATTTGGGTTATCTGGAAAAAGCTTTATTCCAATGCTGATTTCAACTGGCTGCGGGGTGCCGGGGATCATGGCAAGCCGTACAATAGAGGATGAAAAGGACCGCAAAATGACAATTATGCTGACAACCTTTATTCCTTGTTCAGCAAAGCTGCCAATCTTTGGACTCTTTGCCGGTGCCTTATTTAATGATGCTGCCTGGGTATCTGCAAGTATGTATTTTATCGGTCTGGCATCGGTAATAGTCTGCGGGATTCTGTTAAAGAAAACTAAATATTTCGGCGGTGATCCAGCGCCGTTTGTCATGGAGCTGCCTGCCTATCACTGGCCTAGTGTCAAGGGCTTGTTTATCCATATGTGGGATCGTGCTAAAGCCTTTATTAAAAAAGCAGGAACGATTATCCTGCTGGCAACTATTCTTGTATGGTTTATGTCGAGCTTCAACTGGTCATTTGAAATGGTTGATGCAAATGAAAGTATTTTGGCATCAATTGGTAATGTGATTGCTCCATTGTTTGCACCGCTTGGCTGGGGTGACTGGCGGGCAGCTGTCGCAACCTTTACCGGATTGATAGCGAAAGAAAATATTGTCGGTACCTTTGGTGTCCTGTATGGCTTAGAGGAAGTGGCTGAAAATGGTACTGAAATATGGACACAGATTTCGCAGCTTTTTACACCGGTATCCGCCTATTCATTTATGGTATTTAATCTGTTATGCGCGCCATGCTTTGCTGCTATCGGTGCTATTCGCAGAGAAATGGGCAGTGCTAAGTGGACATGGATTACCATTGCTTTCCAATGTGGTGTTGCTTATATTGCCGCATTATTGATTAATCTGATTGGTAATATGATTTTCTAATCTGAAAGGATAGAGAGGTGAACTTATGGGTACACTCGTTGTAGGACTCATACTTCTGGCGGCTTGTATCATGGCAATTCGCTCATTGATTAAAGACCATGGCAGCTGCGGCGGTGGTTGTTCAGGCTGCAGCGGCAGCTGTGGAAAATGCCATCCTGCCACTGCAAAGGGAATCGATAAGCTGGTTAAGGAGAGCAAGGCTCGTCATGCAGGCTGATAAATGGTTCTCTAATTTAAAAAGAATACGTAAAGATGCGCATCTGACACAGGAAGAACTGGCAAAATGTGTCGGTGTAAGGCGTGAAACAATATCACAGCTGGAAGCGGGCAAGGGCAATCCTTCATTGCTCACGGTTCTTAAGATTGCTAAATTTCTTGAGGCACCCGTTGATGAATTATTCAAACTGGCTGATTAACTCCTTTTAATTTCATAAAGAGGTAGCATGACAGAAATGTCAGCTATCTTTTTATTTTTATCGTATATAATATAATAAACGACAGGAGGAATTAAAATGAAATATGAAATAATCGGCAATCAGCTGCCAGCTGTGGAATTGACTCTCGGTAAGGATGAAAGTGTATATACTGAGTCCGGCGGCATGAGCTGGATGGATGACTGCTTTGAGATGAACAGCAATACCCGCGGCGGCCTGATGAAAGGATTGGCACGGGCATTCAGCGGTGAATCGATATTTATGACAACCTATACATGTCTTAAGGAAGGCGGTAAGATTACCTTTGGCTCCAGTTTCCCGGGAAATATCTTACCTGTTCAGCTAAGTGAAGGTGAATCATTAATCATACAAAAAACAGCGTTTTTAGCTGCCGAGGAGAGCGTCAGCCTGGAAGTGTTTGTTAATAAACGGGCGGGTGCTGGTTTCTTTGGCGGAGAAGGATTTATCTTACAGAAAATCAGCGGCCCTGGTACAGCTTTTCTGGAAATCGATGGTGAAGTGATGGAAAAAACATTAAAACCTGGTGAAAAGCTGAAGGTGGATCAAGGTTATATCGCAGCCTATGAGCCGAGCGTTGATTTCAGTGTTGAAACAGTTAAAGGGGTCAAGAATGTCTTATTTTCAGGCGAAGGCTTATTCTTGGCGACCTTGACAGGCCCAGGTAAAGTTTGGCTGCAGACAATGCCATTTAATGTTTTGGCTGGCCGTATTGCTGCCTGTATGCCAACTAAGAAATAATGCTGTGGCTGATTTATATCGGATCAGTGCTGCTGATGATTGTTCTGGGTATCAGGATTTCACATTGTTCATATCCAGTTCAATATATGGCAAATGCTGAGGAGCTGCCCAAGGTAGAAGACATCTGCGGTTATAATCATGCATTGGGCAGGAATTTCATTTTATTCGGCATGCTGCTGCTGATTGTTTTGCTGCCGATGCTGCTGCCTATGCCCTATGCGATGCTCATGCTGTTCTGCATTCCTTTCTGGGCCATCGGGTTTATGCTTCGCTGTATGCAGATACAAACCCGCTATGAAGCTCAATCAAGCAAGAAAAACTAGACAAATAGTGTATTCTGTCTGTTTATCGGACATGAAAGAATGGCTGTCTATGGCAGAAGCTATGAATTTGCTTATGATTAAATTGGAAGTGATAATGTGGATAAGGATTATGATCTGGTGTTTGAGACACCGCGGGGGAAGTGGAGCGGCTATCTGATCTTCATGATTGAGAAACAGGCATTAAATGGTGTGCTGAATATCGGCAGCGCAAATGCTTCCTTTTTTGGCGGTACTTTTGATGAGCGTCAATTTAGTTTTAAAGGAAGTATTTACTTTCATTATTTACATTTGAATTATCAGGTAAAGGGACAATGGCTCTCAGATATGATTCAGGGAAATTTGTATATTCGGCACATGAAGTTTAATTTTAAGGGATACCCGCACATAAGAAAGCATCAGCCTTAGACTGATGCTTTTATGTTTATTGGTTTCTAAGATTGTCAATCGCGTTAGTAAAGCTTCCCTGCAGCATCGTTGATAAGGTAGCCGCCAGCTCTTCACTGCTATCACGGCAGCCGCGGGTCAGCCATTGAATAATTAAACCAGAGAATGCAATCGCATAAAAATTAACAATGAAATTAAGTCTGTCCGGATCAATATTCACATCATGAGCAAATTGACGGATACCGTTCTCTACCATCGCAAATGAAGTTTCTGAAAGAAACATCTCCAAATGATCGCGGCCTAATGAATTAAATGTATTCAGACAGAATACCTTATTCTGTTCGATATATTTCAAGATTTTCAAAAAGTGATCCGGCCATTGTTCTAAAGAATCAAATTCCGGAAGCTTTTCAATGACTTCACTTTGATAGATATAACTAAGGCATTCATAAATATCCTGAAAGTGATAATAAAAGGTCTGACGGTTCAGATCGCATTTTTCGCATACCATGGCGACGGTGATTTTATTCATGGGCATGAGGTTCATCAATTCTTTTAAAGCATGACCTAATTCTTTTTTTGTTAATGCTGAACTGCTCATAATCTCACCTCTATGCAGACATTGTACCATAAAATTAAGTGATTTAGAAGACGAACAAGCCCTCTTAATAAAATGACTAAATAATTAATAAAGTCAAAAAATGATTGACTTCTTGTTTGACCATGTTATAATGAATTCACTTAACGGAGGAAATTTATGTCTAAATTCTTGATAGTTACAGATACTACATCCACACTGATTCCTCAGGATTCAGAGAAATACGGAATTGAAATTGTACCGCTCAGCGTACTGAATAAAGGGATTGAATATGCGGATGGCATTGATATTAATGCCGAGCAGTTTGCCGATTTGCTGCGTAATGGTGAGATGCCGACAACCTCTCAGCCTAACATCGGCAGAGTAGAAGAATTAATGAAGAAATGGAAGGCTGCTGATTATGATGCGATCCTTATTATTACGATTAGTTCTTATCTGTCAGGCACTTATCAGGGCTTCTTGATGACCGCCAAAAATCTGGATATGAAAAATGTACATGTGATTGATTCGCTGACTGTTGGCGCGCCAATGCTGGATATGGCGTTGACTGCGAAGCGTTATGCGGATGCGGGACGTTCACTGGATGATATTTTGACAATGCTTAAGGCAAAAATCAAAGATACTTATTCAATGCTTTATCCGAAGAATTTGGAGCAGCTGAAAAAAGGCGGCCGCATTTCACCGGTTGCTGCCGGTATGGCTTCATTGCTTAAAATTAAGCCGCTGCTTTATTTAAAGGAAGATGGTACTTGCGTTGAAAAATATGGAATGGCCAGAACAGATTCCAAGATTTATGATATGATTATTGAAGAATTTAAAAAGCGTAACGTAAATGCTGAAACCCATGAATTTTATATCATGGAGGCTGAAGGCATGGAGAATGTTGAAGCCTTTCTCAGTAAGGCCAAAGAAGCGTTTGGCACTGATATGAGTTTTAAAATTATACAATTACCTGCCGTACTTACATGTCATGCCGGCTTGGGCAGCTTTGCGGTACAATCTTGTTTGAAAAACTAATGAGCGAAAGCTCATTTTTCTTTGCAAGTTATTGTGCAATCAATGCAACTTAGGAATAGAAGCTGGCAAAACATGGCATTCAGTGACATAATAAAGTAAAGAAGGAGGGTCTGCTTATGAAAATTATCTGTGCAATGCTATTAATGCTGTTATGCGGCTGCAGCAGTCTTGTCCGCCCTGATGCTATTGATCATTATCAGTATGAGGGCAAAATTGTGGAAATAAAAGATGATCAGATGATGATCCTGGGAAAGGATGGCTTAGTACACGTTGGCGGTGAATTTGATACTCAATCATTAAAGGAAGGAATGCAGGTATTAATCGATACGAATGGAACCGTGAATGAAACATATCCTATGTCAATTCAATGTATTGGATCAATTCAGGTGGTTAAAGAAGAAGATGACCTGATTGGCTTCTATCTGGATGTAATACAGGATTTATTTGATACTGATCCAGGCTTGAATGATAAGATTGAGATGATTGCTTTTGATTTAAGCAAGGCTGACAATCTGGATGAAGCAGAAAAAGATGCGTTAATCTGGATGGCCGGCAGTATGCTGGGCACTGATACCCGGGCCGCAACATATGATGAGCTTGTAGAAGAAGGGCTAATCGATGATGAAAATCTATATTTTGAGAAAGGACTGCTGTTTAATCTTGAAGCTAAGACTGTCGATGAGAACCATTTTACTTTCACAATACAGAAATGGCGCAGTGGTTTAGGCGCTTATTGGTTTGCTGATTGCAAGGCGGTTAAAACGGATAATGAATGGCATTATGAAATCGGCGCTCAAATGATATCCTGATGAAATTTAGATAAAAATGAGTGATTCAATGAATGGCTTTGATGTATAATAATAAGCATGGAAACCATTATTTATGTAAATCAATGCAGACTGTATCTGGAAATTGAAGGCGAGGGTGAGCCCTTGCTTTTTCTCCATGGCAATGGTGAAGACAGTCATTATTTTCAGCGTCAGCAGTCATTATTCACAAAATATTATCAATGTATTTTTATGGACAGCCGTGCTCACGGTAAAAGTGATGTAGGTACAGCGCCGCTTTCTTTAACGCTGATGGCTGATGATGTCATAAAGACCATTGAGGCATTAAATCTGCCGCCGGTGAATGTGCTGGGCTTCAGTGATGGAGCTAATATTGCTTTACTGGCCGCGTTGAAACAGCCGCAATTATTTAAACGCATTATTTTAAATGGGGCCAATATTATGCCAAGCGGTCTGAAAGCAAATGTATATCTGTCAATTTTGCGTGAATATGCTTTCGCTAAAGGGCTTAATCGGCAGCTGCTCGCACTGATGGTCAAGGAACCTAAGCTGTCATTTAAAGATTTGACACGCGTTCAATGTCCGGCACTAGTTATTGCGGGTGAGCATGATATGATTAAAAAGGCACATACACAAAAAATTGCCGCTTCACTGCCTGATGCAAAGCTGGCAATTATCCCTAAGGCAGATCATTTCTGCGCGTTTAAACAGGATCAGATATTTAATCAGATCGTTCTTGAATTCTTGAATAACAATTTAATCCCTTAAGCTAGAGGGAATGCATGTGAAATCGATTGCCAATTAGACGGTATGTTTTTAGGGACAAACCGTCTTTTTTTGGTTTCTTAAATGTTATTCTGATAATATTGTAGGCGGAAGTTGACACTGTCAAGATTGGACGATATAATGTAGACAGTGTCAATATTGGAGGCATATATGATAAAACAACAGGCTTATCATCATAAGAATTTACGGAATGCTTTAATTGAAGCTGGCATTGAGCTGGTAAGTAAAGAGGGAATCAATGGCTTTTCATTAAGAAAAGCAGCAGCGGCTTGCGGTGTCAGTCATGCGGCACCGTATAGTCATTTTCAAAACAAAGAAGATTTGCTGGAAGCTATGCAGCTTTATATTACAGAGAAATTTTCTGAACGTTTAGAAAGCAGCATTCAAGAGAATCATAACTCAAGTGAGATATTGAAGGATATGGGTGTAACCTATGTGACTTTTTTTGTGGAAAATCCTACTTATTTTCAATTCTTATATTCTCAATCTAATATTAAAATAGATTTATCCTTATCAATACCAGATAACGAAAATTATAAACCTTATATCATTTATAAAAATATTGTCAGCCGAATATTGATTCAGGCACATTATCCAAAAGAAAAGCAAAATGACGCAATCATAACGCTCTGGGCTTTTATACATGGTATAACTTCATTAGCTACCATGAGCAATGTTAGTTATGACAGCGACTGGAAACAAAAAGTGCTTAATTTTATGGAAATATTTCAGCTTTCTTTTATAAATCAGATGGGAGAAAATGTATGATAGGAATTTATTTCAGTGGCACAGGCAATACCCAATATTGTTTAGAAAAATTTCTTTCTTTATATGATGCTAATGCAGAAATGATACGTTTGGAAGATCCTCATTCAATTGATAGGATTTCATGCCATGAGGACATTATCTTTGCTTATCCTGTATATTATAGTAATCTTCCTAAGTTAGTACACGATTTTATATGCAGCAATTCTGGAGCTTGGCAAGGAAAACGCATTTTTATTATTGCTACCATGGGACTATTCAGCGGTGATGGCACCGGTGTATCTGCGAGGTTGTTTAAAAAGTACGGCGCAAAGATATGGGGCGGGCTTCATTTGATAATGCCGGATTGTATTTGTGATGTAAAAGCACTGAAGCGATCACCTATCAATAATGAAAAGATTATTAAAAAATCAGAAAAACGCATCAGCTTGGCTGTTTACAATTTAAAAAATGGTAAGCCACAAAAAAATGGTTTGGGCAGCTTTTCTCATTTTGCAGGACTGTTTGGGCAACGGCTTTGGTTTATCAATAAAACGCGTGAATACTCTAATAAAATACAGATTGATACAAAAGCTTGCTGTATTTGCGGTGAATGCGTCAACGTCTGTCCTATGAAAAACTTATCTTTATCACAAGGTAAAATCACATCGGCTGGGAAATGCACATACTGTTATCGATGTGCAAACCAATGTCCTCAAAAGGCAATTACAATTTTGGGCAAGAAAGTAGTGTGCCAATACTCTATTTATGACTTTCGGTAAAAGTTATTGAATTAAAAAAAGAATGACATCCCTTGATTGTCATTCTCAGTAATTCAAAATTATTAATTCTCAATATAATCAGCATATTGTTTTTTTATACTATTCAAAGATTCTTTTGGAATCGGTATCGTGATATTACTGATTAAAGTAAAATGCCGATTTTCCAGCTTATTAATATAATTCATACTGACTAAATAGCTTTTATGACATCGCAGAAATCTTCGATCATCTAATTGCTTCTCGATATTATCCAGCTTATCATTTATTGAAATGACACTGCCATCCTTGCAGTGGAAGAATACCTGCCGTTTTAAGCTTTCTACATAGACGATATCCTTGTGTTTGATTCGATAATAACCAAACTTAGAATTCAGCGTGATGTAGCGAGCATCTATTTTTTGGAAAATATGACATAATTCATCAGCCAGCGCTTTAACTTCTTGCGCATTATACGGCTGAAGAATATAATTAAAGGCACGTATTCCATAAGAAGCATAGGCATAGTCCTTAACCGCTGAAGTTATCACAATCTTGCAATGACTGTCATAGGTGCGGATATAACGTGCCAGCTTCATTCCTTCACTGTCCTCACCGTCAACGGCGATAAAGATAATATCATAGACAACATGGTTGTCACAATGATTCAGCGCCTCTTTGTAGTTATCATATTTGGTAATTAGAAAGGGTGTTTTATTAGCTGTGAGAGCATCGAATAACATTGTATAGAGTGTTTCTAAATTTTCTTTATTGCTGTCACATATTGAAAATCTTAACATGTTGAGCCTCCTAAAAATTAAAAATTGTTTTCAACAAAAGGCCGCAGCACAAGTTCATGAACAACCGCATCATCCTCACATTCTAATACGGCAAGGATAGCGTTGGCAACTGTTTTAGGATGCATGTAATCTTCACGGACATTTGTACGGAAATTTGTGTTAATTCCACCAGGATATATACCAGTAACCTTGATATGACTTTCTCGGACTTCTTTTAATAAGATCTGATGCAGGATATCCATCGCGTGTTTACTGGCAGAATAAGCGCCGCTGTTTTCAATGGAATGCTTGCATACTGAAGAAAGAATATTTATGATATGCCCATCACCGACTTCCTTCATATGGGGAAGTACGCCTTGAATAAAGATCAGCGGTGATACACAGTTCAGATTAAGCATATATCTTAAATCATTCAAATCAATATTTTCTACTAAATCTTTTTTTATATTAGCACCGGCATTATTAATTAGTATATCAATATCGCCAATCGCTTCCTGAGCGTTGCGGATGAAGGCATAACAGCATTCATCATCAGTAACATCGAAGCATGCCGCAAATACCTTGACACATGGGTTTACGGTATGGACTGCGCGTACAGTCTCCTTTAGCTTAGCTTCATTTCTGCCGCAGATTGCTAATGAGCAGCTATATTTGCTGGCAATCGCCAGCGTCAATGCTTTACCAAGACCATCACTGGCACCGGTAATCATGACCTTAGATTGATTGCTGATCATAAGCGTTACCTGTAAAAGCCTGGGAATTCATCAAAACCGGCATATCCGGCATCAATGTATTCATCACGCAGGGTAATATATAGCTCAGCATAGGTAGCTTCCATATAAGGCATAACAGCAACACCGACAATACCGCAGGTAAAGGAAGACAGAATCATCCAGCCAATGAAAGATAAGTATAATACGAAAATATCCCATTTATTACCCATTGTCATTTCCCGTGTCATTTGAAATACCCGATGGGAATTAAGTCCTGGATTTTCAGCTAGAATATATGAAATTTGACTGTACTCAATGCTTTTAATAATACCCGGTATAATAAACAGCAGGGTCCATAGGAAGATATACAGATTGCATATAAACATAATCGCCACAATGTTGAAGTAATCCTTTTGTCTGAATGTAAACAGCAGGGCTTCCATGGATGAAGGCTCTTCACGGTTTTCCAAGAAGTAACGGGCCTTACCGACATTTAATGGATTAATAATAAAAATGCTGTAAATGATGCCAAGGATTCCCAGCAAAGAAGCTGAGAATAAAGAAAGAAAAAGCAGGGGCCGATTATAGTAGGAAGTCATTGAACCTAAATTCAATGTGAATTCCTGATAATCGAGGTTATATTCGACGGATATGAAATTGCCGGCCAGTACCGCGATGACGATACAAACGAGCAGGCACTGCCAGTAATTCGCTTTAATTGAAGCTTTGGCGCGTGCTTTTAATTCGGAACGTGTCCACATAAAATCACCTCACTATTATTATACGCTAATCAAGCAACTATTTTAAGTGTTTATTTCAGAAGTGTCACTCTGATACCTGATTATATCGGCCTGTTCCTGAGTGATTAATGCTTGCTTAAGCATCGCGTCAAGAACCTCAAGCTGACGCTTTCTGGCGGCCTCATAACCATCAGACAGCTGCAGCACTGCCGGAGCTTGCGGAAGACCGGCCAGCAATGTTGCCTCATCTAGTGTTAATTCATCGGCGTTTTTATGAAAATAGCCCTGCGCCGCGTCTTGAATGCCGTAATAGCCGTCTCCGAAATAAATGATATTCAAATAAAGCGTCAGAATTTCATCCTTGGTCAATGCGCTCTCCAGATCGCGTGCAAAGAATAATTCTGCTACTTTTCGAGATAAATTCTTATCCTGATCAAGAAATAGGTTTTTAGCCAGCTGCTGGGTTATTGTAGAGCCGCCCATGACATAATTCAGATGAATTATATCGGTAATTACGGCCTCAACTATTTTAGCGATGCGAATGCCTTTATGAGTGTAAAAATGCGGGTCTTCAACAGCCAGAATCGCATTGATAAAATCTTTGCTGATTGCATTAAGCGGTGTATAGGAGGCGTCATCCTGTATAGCTTGGATGGTAAGCGTCATGGATTCATTACTGCGAATTGACACATAACGGCGATAACCAACACAAAAAGTCGCTGATAAAAAGAGCAATGCGGTCAGCAGCAGACAGGTTATACAGCGTTTGAGATGCTTTTTCATGGCTTACCTCCTAAGAACGTGATTTACTATATCATTTTTGTGTGAAATTGAAAAGCGGCGTTGTTTGTTTTATACTATATTTTATACCGGCAGCCGCTATTTAGACGTTATTGGCTGCGGAAAGGATCGGCGATGCTTCTACAATGTACAAAGACAATGCAGAATAAACTGAAAATCAATGATGGTGATCTTGAGCATCATCAGGGACATGAAATTGATTTTTATGCATGGCACGTTCATATGATTACCATTGACCGCCGCCGTATTTTTGTTTTAATGAATAATGTTACCCGTTATCCAGTATTAATTTATCGACCGTCAGATGCTGATATGCGGCACCCAAAACAGCTCTTTTTAACGGCAATCAAGGCCGCCTTGCTGGAAGAGGGGATTGATTTACAAATCGTTGAACGATATATTGAGGGTAAAATCAGCTATGCGGCATGCAGCGGCATGAGCTTGGTTTCTAAACTCAATGCGTTATGTCAGGATATTCGTAATCATTATTGTAAATGCTTTGAACCTAATATGGTTTGTCAGCCGAGATTATCAGTGCTGCTCTCTCATCAGCCGCAGACCTATGGCAAAGTGATTGACATGCCTTATAAGCGAATGCTTCGGCAATTAAACAGAGTCTATGATTTAAACCAGACAAATCTAATTAATACGCGTACTTATCAGCTTCGCGTCAGCCTTGATTTAAACCAGACCACCGTGATGCGCCGCTTTACCATTCCGGCTCATTTTACCTTTCATCAGCTTCATGAGGTCATCAAAGTCTTGTTTCAGTGGCCGTCAGCGATGAAGTATGAATTTCAGGTAGATGAGCAGCGGCTGCAGGATGGCAGTGTGATCGCTAGTGAAAACGGGGATACACACCGATGTCTGTCAGCGCTGATTGAGAGCTGTAAAGACTGTGTTTATCAAAATACATGGCGGCATACTATTGTGTTAGAGGGAATTATTGAAGAGGGCCATCGATCAGGTCCATATTTAATAGAACGTGAAGGCATCCGGCCGCCTTTAAATGTCCGTACTGAAAAAAGCTATCTTGAGTATCTGAAAATCATCAGCAATCCCAAAAGCAAAAGACGCCGTCAGTTAATGGCCGGTAATTTTGGTGACCGCTATGAGAAAGCCTGCAGTGATGAACGGCTGAACCAACTGTTGAATAAATGGCCGCAGACATGCCGGTCGAATCATGATCATCATTAAATGAATTTTACAAGAAAATGAATTCCTTCAATTCTTCAGGAAATCATGCCATCAATGATGACACCCAGCTGCCTTTCTCGCGGCGCTG
>OIWP01002583.1_pt1 | contig 17845 bp, 14 predicted proteins | sample 1587661 | NCBI WGS metagenome assembly OIWP01 (sample SAMEA3888899, study PRJEB22519) | human gut metagenome | biome: human gut; feature: human-associated habitat; material: faeces | place: Denmark | collected 2010 | reverse complement strand
GCTTGCGCTCGCGCCGCCAAGCGCGCCGGCGCGCACCTCATCTATGTGCCGGCTCTGAACTACCGGCGCGGCGAGGCGGTTATCGCCGGCCAGAAGAACGCCGCTGCCGAGCAGGCCGGCTACCCCAAGGGCTGCATTCCCATCATGCCTGTGGCCGATCACGAGGCCGTTGGCGGCGCGCGCGAAGCGGTCGTCGATGCCGACGTGTGGAAGTATGCTGCTGAGGGCAAGCCGCTTTTGGCCGAAAGCCTCGGTGCTATGGAACGGGCTTCCGAAGAGGGGGCGCTGCTCGATGTCGGCTCCCATGTGCCCATTACCAACGGGCTCTCGCTGGCTGTCGCTAGCGAGTTCGGGGCCGCGCGCGTGTGGCTCTCGCCGGAGCTCACGCTGCGGCAAATCGAAGAGGTTGCCAAAGATGCCCCGGTGGAGCTGGGCGTGCTGCTCATCGGCGCCCAGGAACTCATGGTCACCGAGCACTGCATGCTCATGAGCCAGGGCCCCTGCGACGAGAACTGCGCCGAATGCCCGCGTCGCAAGAGCCCCCATGTGCTGAAGGATCGCAAGGGCTACGAGTTCCCGGTCGTCACCGACGCCATGGGCCGCAGCCACCTCTACAACGCGGTGGAACTGGATATCGCCTCGTCGATGCCCGAGTTGCTCGCGGCCGGTATCTCCTCCTATATGGTGGACGCCACCCTCATGAACGCCGAGGAGACGGCCCACGCCGTGGGACGCGCCATTCGTGCCCTGCATGTGGCCCAAAACGACGGCAACGCCATCGCGAAGATGCCCAACACCACCTCCGGCCACCTCTACCGCGGCGTCTCGTAGCGGCTGTCTTGGCTCGCTCTCTAACACTTTATAAGCCATTCTAAAAAATAATTTAGATTGAGTTAGAGAAAGTTAGAAAGAGGCTCAGGCAAATGATGCTGCATCGGCCTGAGCCTCTTTTGAAGCAGCGGCAGAATCGCGACAAAGCATTATGCTCAACAACATAATGTTTTGCTGCATAATGTTTCAACTCTTTGGTGGCTGTAATTGCGGACAATTTTCTCCAGTTCTGGTTCCAGTTCGTCCAGCCGGGCCTGAGCTATCTGGAGTCGGGTCATGGGGAGTTAGTGCTCGACCGCCTGAAGAAGAGCTTATTGACCGCCATGTCGCCTACGTCTACGAGGACGTGTGCCGCGCGCAGCTCTGGGATCTTTCGGCCCAAGGAATTGTGCCGGTGTTTCTGGAAAAGGTAGGCCGTTGGTGGGATGCCAAGGACGGGGAGATCGATATCGTAGGACTTTCGGAGGCGGACAACGCCATCGTGTTCGGAGAGTGCAAATTCAAGAGAACTCCCGTTGGTGTCGACGTGCTAACCAACTTGGAAGAGAAGAGCCGTCGCGTGAAATGGGGCGACCCCGATCGTCAGGAGTATTTCGTGCTCTTCAGCATAAGCGGATTCAGCGACGCGCTGCATCGAGTCGCTGATCAGCGTAGTAACGTGATTCTCGCAGAGTGAACGCTGTCCTTGCGCAAATCGAAAGGCGCCCCGGTAGATGCCGGGGCGCAATGGGGGAGGGCTTTGTGCGCTGTGCCTAAATTCCGGCAGCCATATTTTTGCCCGCGACGTAACCGTAGTACATTGCCAAAGAGTGAGACATGCCGCTCATAGTGGGAATGTAGTTAACGGAGAATCTCTCGCCCTGGGCGTTCCCGGCAACGTAGAGGCCGGGAATGATTTCGTCGTTCTCATTGAAAACATGACACTCTTCGTCGCCTACAAGTCCCATGAGGGTGACAAGATTAACGTTCATGCCGCCCTGAAATGCGTAGAAGGGGCCGTTCTCGATGGGGAACATACGATTCGCCGGCTTGCCGAAGTCGAGGTCTTTTCCGTTGTGGGCAAGCTCGTTATAACGCTCGATGGATGCTCTGGCTGTCGCTGTATCGGTGAGGTTTTCGAGTTTCGAAAGGAGCTCGTCGATGGTTTCCCCTTTGATGATGCTGAAGGGCCCCTCTGCCTGGCAAGCTTGTTCGATGGCGTCTCGCGTAACGTAGGGGTGTACGTCATTGATGAGCAGGTTTTCCGGCGTCGGTGTGTCTACCACATAATTTGTTGATGCAAAACGGGGCTGGAATGCCTGAAGTTGTTCGGGCCATTTCGCGTCGAATATTGTGTAGAAAGCCTTGCCAGGAATGCGCTCGGCAGCGCTCTGGAATTGGAGTGCGCTGATATCCTCGTTGGTGAAGCGCTTGCCCGTCAGGGTCAGACTGAGATAAGGGGCAGCGCCGATGGTCGACATGGCTCCCATGTAATGTACCATAGGAGCGGCTTTCTGCTGAAGTTTTCCACCAGCCCAGACGCCCATCTTCTGGCAATCGCCTGTGTTGGTGAAATTGCCTTCCGCATCCATATCCGACCACATGTTCTGAATGCCGTTCAATACCAGATCGGGCGCGTAGTAGGCATTCATCTCGGGATTGTTGGAAATGTCGCCACCTGCAAGCAAAACGCCGTTGTTTGCCATGATTTTCTTGTAGGCTCCGGTTTCCGCATTGCGAACGAATACGCCTGTAACCCTGTTGTCTTCTTTGATGAGCTTCTCGGCGAAATGGCTGGTGTAGCAGACAGCGCCCGCCTCCTCCGCCTTTTGCCAGTTTGCTGCGAGGACGGGCTGCTGGGACGGGTTGAACGATACGCTGCTCTGGAACTCCTTGACGCGCTCCTTCGAAAGATCGAAGCCTTCAGGGAGCGGATAATAGCGAACCCAAATGGAGCAATCGTTTTCAGATTCGACGGCGGGCAGCGGATCGGTCGATCTTTCGCTGATAAACAAATCGGGCTTAGCGGCAATAAACCAATCGAACACCTCCCCGTTGTTGTACGCCCATTTGCTGAGCAGGGCGCGATTCGGATAGTACTGGCATTCCGTCATGACCGCCTCAACGACTTCGTCGGGATCGACGTAGTTGGCCTGTCCAACGCCGCGCTCCCAACGCTTGTTGGTCTCGCCTCCAATGACGGCCCATTGACCACTGCGGCAGACAGCTGTGTGGTCGGCTTTCTCGACAACGATGACCGATGCGCCTTCTTCGGCTGCAGCGCGTGCAGCGCAAGTGCCGGCTGTGCCGCAGCCCACGATGACCACATCGGCTGTCAGCTCCTCTTCGATGTTGGTGGGGTCGGCGGGTTCGGTTGGAAGCCATGTGAGTTCGCCATTTGCCTGAGCATCGCCAATGTGCAGAGGCTCTCCGGTCTCGGCGAGGGCATCGTCCCCGTCGCCTTGATCCTTGGATGCGTTTCCGTTGGGCTGTGGCGCGCATCCTCCGAGAAGGCCTGCGCTCATTCCCGATACGGCGAGGGCTCCCAATCCGGCGCCCTTGAGAAAACCGCGCCTCGAAAGCTGCTCTTGTTTCATGTCTCTCCTCCTTTGTTGTGTTGCGACCCGCAGAGGCGGGGTGCGCTTAAAAGCCATCGCGGCTTTGCGCACCGAGGATTATGGGAGAGGTTGGTTGGGAGCACGATGCCCATAATTGGTAATTTTCGTGCCAAGATGAATAAACGTTTTGGGTAATCTTTGCAAAATGCCTGATAGGCCTCCTACCAATTGAATACGAATTGCAAGATAATACAGGCTATGAACGCTATGCCACAAGCTGACTCAAATCCGGTCTATGCAAAGAACCTCATGATTCTCAGTGCGGTAGTTGCTGGGAAGGCGGTCTTATCGGTCGCGATTTTTACCATTGTTCGCGACATTATGGCCACTGACATTATTGCTTCCTGCGTATTAGTGGTCGCTATCATTCTGCTCGTTCGCGGCGGTGTGCTCCGTTCTTCCAGAGAAATGGAGATAGGCGATTCTTCTCACCCGCTGGAAGACGTCGTTTCGGCTCTTAAAGCCATGGCTATTCCTCTTGCAGGCTGCTTGGTGTGCCAATGCTCTTTGGGGATAGGCTGGGCGGCGATGCTATTTGGTCGCCTTAGCGTAGTCCTCCAAACGCCCGAGAGCTTTTACTGTGTTATCGTGGGTGCTCTGCTTTGCGCACTTTGCTTGGTTGCCGCTCGCGGTCATATCAAGAGTATTGTGAATTTTCGTTATTACGCCATTCTTGCGTGCCTGCTGCTTTTAGTTGTGCCTTGGATTGGTGCCGATCTGTCTGGAGAGGCCCAGGTGATAAGCACGGCGACTCCTTGGGGTTTTTCCGAGTCGCTTTTATCGGTTATAGTCATTGTCGATCTGGTCGGTGTCGGTCGGCGGACTTTCTACGTGACGGGACTCGTCGTTATTGCCTTCAACGTACTGGCTTGGTTTGCTTCTGGTGCGTGTCTCGTGCTGTTCGGTGACGAGGTTGCAAATGTCCTCTGGCGTTCTAGCCTCATTGTGCTGATAGCCCTTAGTGCCCTTGAAATACTGCGCGATTATCGGCTTTTGGAGAAGCGGCTTGATGAAACTTCCTCTCGGAAGGTTACTGACGAGCAGCTTGTTGAATACCGACTGACGAATCGTGAAAAAGAGGTTCTCCTTTTTCTTGTGCAGGGAAGGCGCGCTGCGTGGATTGCCCAAAAACTTTATATTAGCGACAATACAGCGCGAGCGCATGTGAAGCACATATATCAAAAGCTGGGCGTGCATAGCCGGGAAGAACTTCTCGACTTCATCGAGTCGCTCAAATGAGCCTGTTTCCTCGATTGCGCCTTGTGCGCAACGCCATGAGCCTAGCCAAAAGGATATTGCCCTGAATGCACCTTTAAGCCGCCTTAGGTACGGCAGGGGCAGCTTTGGCCTGTCTGGCTGGCTGCGTCCCAGCAGCATCGGCTTCTAAGGATCTTTCCGACACAGGGGAGACGACGGTTGCCGAGAAATACTCATGGGAGATGTCCCCCGAGCCCATTACTGATATTGTCGAGGCCAAGGATTTCGATGTTGTGATCATTGGTGCCGGCGTGTCGGGCACATCTGCCGCTGAAGCAGCATCGCGCGAGGGAGCGAAGGTTGCTGTTTTGGAACAGTCCGGATCGTTTACCAGTTTGGATATGGACTGCGCGCATAACCGAGGAGCTATGCAGACGCTGCTCGCGCCATTCCGATGGGCTGTCAAGGTTTGAGAAAGGATTGTCTCCCATAGTGAAATTGTCTGGACTTTGATCGCTGTACTGAAAAACGAGGGTGTCAGTACGGGCGTCGGCCTTTTTAACGATGTGCTTTCGCCGCGCACCGACGCAGTGCCGCTCTCAGTCGACTGGCTCCTATTCGCCATTGCGGTAAAGTGTGGCGGACATTGCCAGGACTTCATCGAGCTGCTTGACAGAGTCGATTTGGTTGGGTGTTTTCTGCGCTATAATTTCTTGAACTTGCAAGCGACACGCAGAGAGGTACCCATGCTTACTCCTGAGGAACAACTGCACATTATCAAATCCGGTACGGCCCAGATCGTACCCGAAGCGGCGCTTTTGGAGAAGCTCAAGCGCGGCGTGCCGCTGAACGTGAAGCTTGGGGTCGATCCGACGGCCCCCGATATCCATCTGGGTCACGCGGTGCCCCTGCGCAAGCTGCGCCAGTTCCAGGATCTGGGGCATCAAGTGACCCTCATCATCGGCGACGGCACGGCGCTCATCGGCGATCCGTCTGGGCGCAACTCGACCCGCCCGCAGCTTTCTCGCGAGCAGATCAAGGCGAACGCGGAAACCTACGTCAACCAGGCATTCAAGATCCTCGACCCCGAGAAGACGACGCTTCGCTACAACTCCGAATGGATCTTGTCGCTGAACATGGAAGAGCTCTTGAAGCTCATGGCGCAGTTCACGGTCGCCCGCATTCTCGAGCGCGACGATTTCCATAATCGCTACACCTCGAACCTGCCAATCAGCCTTCATGAGTTCATGTACCCGGTCATGCAGGCTTATGACTCCGTCGTTATCAAAGCTGACGTCGAGCTCGGCGGCACCGATCAGCTCTTCAACCTGCTCGCTGGCCGTGAGCTCATGGAGAAGATGGGCATGGAGCCGCAGATCGCGCTTACCATGCCGCTGCTCGAGGGCACCGATGGCGTGCGCAAGATGTCCAAGTCCTACGGCAACTACATCGGCCTGACCGATGCTCCCAAGGATATGTTCGGCAAGACCATGTCCATCCCCGACGAGATGATCGGCAAGTACTATCGTCTGGCCAGCTCGCTCACCCCGGCCGAGGTCGACAAGATCGACGCCGCCCTGGCCGACGGCTCTGCCGATCCCTATGAGCTCAAGCGCGCACTGGGCCGCGACCTGTGCGACACCTATCACGGCGCCGGTGCCGGTGACGAGGCTCAGGCCGAGTTCGACCGCGTGTTCAAGGAGGGCCAGCTTGCCGACTTCCCCGAGAAGCATGTCGAGCTGACCGTCAACGACGAGGGCCAGATCTACCTCGCAGGCCTGCTTAAGGACCTGGGCCTTTCGGCGAGCGCCGGCCAGGCCCGTCGCGACATCGACGGCGGCGGCGTCAAGATCAACGGCAAGGCCGTGGCTCCCAAGAGCTACAACATCGACCCGAGCGCCCTCAAGCTGGGCGACACCCTCTCCGTAGGCAAGCGCAAGGGCTTTAAGCTCATTTAGTTACGCGGTTTTACCAAACCGCGTAACCGCTCGACGCTGCGCGGGCCGCATTTGGACAATCTGACGTTCAACTTCAAGGGCGCGACCAGAAGGTCTGCGCCCTTTCGTTTCACGTCACCCTGTCTCAAATGCGGCCCGCTCGCTGGCGCTGCCAAAACATCGGCGTTTTTGTTGTCGGGACGGCAGTTAGTAGTTGTTGGGTAGTCGTTGGGGACGTTCTTGAATGACTAGTCGTTTAAGAACGTCCCCAACGACTACCCAAGGCGGCCTGTCCCCATTGCACCGAGTGGCGTGTGCCGTTAAGCGGAGGGGCGTATTGCCGACCTATCGTTTGGGCATACAATTGCTATTGGCTTGCTGCGGTGAAGGCTCGTCCGCTCCGCAGTTATTTCTACAGTTAAAGGAGAATGTATGTCCGTTGAGGTCATGAGGTCTGTGATCGAGGCTGCCGAGGGTCGCGTGCCCGTCGACACGCTGTTTACCAATGCGCAGATTGTCGACGTGTACGGTCAGCGCGTGGTGCCCGGTAGCGTTGCCGTCAAGGACGGCGTAATCGTCGGCGTGCTCTACGACGGTCGCGACGATGCCGCCGGCACCTACGAGGCGACCGAGGTCATTGACTGCCAGGGTCGCTATCTCGCCCCCGGTTTTATCGACGGACATCTGCACATTGAGTCCTCGAACATCCGCCCCGCCGAGTATGCGCGCATGGCGGCAACGCGCGGCACCACCACTGCCATTGCCGACAGCCACGAGATCGCCAACGTAGCGGGGCTCGACGGCCTGCGCTTTATGATCGAGGACGGTCGTCGCGCGCCCATTTCCATCAAGTACATGATGCCCTCGTGCGTGCCCGCGCTGCCCGATGAGCAAGCGGGCGCCGTCATTACCGCCGCCGATATGCAAGCGTTTTTTGCCGAGCATCCGGGCGACGTCTTTGGTCTGGGCGAAATGATGAACCTGCCGGGCGTCTTTATGGCCGATTCCGAGACCTGTGCTCGCATCGACGCCGCTAACCAGACGCCGTCCAAGCAGGTCGACGGCCATGCGCCACTTGTTGCCGGTAAGGACCTCAATGCCTATGCCGCAGCGGGTATTATCGCCGACCACGAGTCGACGATTTCCGAGGAGGCGCTCGACAAGCTGTCCCGCGGCATGTATGTGATGCTGCGTGAGGGTACGTGTAGCCACGACCTGGCCAACTTGTCGCCGATGCTGCTGGAGAATCCCGCGCGCGCTCGCCGCTGCTGCTTTGCGACTGACGACCGCGCTCCCTCAGATGCGCTTTCGACCGGTATGATCGACAATGCCTGCCGCGTGGCTATCGAGGCCGGTATTGACCCCGTGGTTGCCATCTCTATGGCGTCCCTGTCCACGGCCGAGGCGTTTGGCCTGGACCACGGTTGCCGCGACCCGCACGAGCTGCGTGGCGCCATCGCCCCGGGCAAGCGTGCCGACCTGCTGGTGCTCAACGACCTGACGTTTGCCACGGCTCCGCATCGCGTGTATGCCGCCGGTGCTCTGGTGGCGCAGGACGGCACCTTTGTGGGCGAGATCGCACCCGAGATGGTCGAGGTTGCGGCCCTTGCCGATGAGCTGCGTGCTTCCGTTAAGCTGCCGAAGCTATCGCTCGATGTGTTCGACTATGCCTTTAAGCCGGGCGAGGCCGTGATCGACGTGGTGCCGGGCAAGGCCATCACGGGTATGGCTCGTCCCGAGAACGCCGAGGGCCTGCGCCGCATTATGCTGATCGAGCGTCACGGTCGCGGCGTGTCGCTGCAGGCCGAGGGCGCCGATGGCGACGGTCCCGCCGGCATGGGGCTCGTTGGCAAGCATATCGGCCGTGGCTGGGTGCGCGGCTTTACCATCACGGGCGGTGCCATCGCCTCGACGATCGGCCACGATTCGCACAACGTGTGCGTGGTGGGCGACAACGCGGCCGATATGATGGCTGCCGTCGAGGCTGTTGGCCAGGGCGGCCACGTGCTGGTGCGCAACGGCGAGGTCGTGGCGCGTATTCCGCTGGCGCTTGGTGGTCTGATGAGCGAGGGCACGGCCGAGGATGTCGCCGCGCAGCACGATGACTTTATGGTCAAGGCGCGCGCCATGGGCATCGAGCCGCCGCTCGACCCCATCATGGGCATCATCTTCCTGCCCCTGCCGGTGATCCCGACGCTCCGCATCCGCCCCGAGGGCATGTTCGACGTCACCACCTTCACCTACGCCGACTAGTCATTGGGGACGTTCTTAAACAACTAGTCGTTGGGGACACTCTTTGGCGTGTTGCTTGGCGCTGCGACCGTGGGGCTTCTGGTGAGCGTGAGCTATTTGCTAGGTCCTTGTAACGTTTGCGCCCGCGGAGTCTTATCTGAGCTCCCTTTGGGTGCGTTGGAATCGGATACACGTTCGATTCCAACAAGCCCGAAGGGAGCTTTTCTATGTTTAAACTGATTGCATCCGATATGGACGGCACGCTGCTTGACGAAAACGGCCAGGTGCCTCCCGAGACCTACGAACTGATTTTGGCGCTACGCGAGCATGGCGTGCATTTTGCCGCATCGTCAGGTCGCCGCTACGATCGTCTGTGCGAGTTCTTTGCGCCCGTTCGCGACAAGATGGACTTTGTCGCAGCTAACGGTGCCCAGGTCTACGCCGACGGCAAAATGGTAGACCGCGAGGTGTATTCGCACCTGGCGATTCGAAAGCTCGCCCAGGCCGTCGCGACGTTTCCCAATCTGCATCTTGCGCTCTTCGACCGAACCAAGTCCTTTTTGCTCGATGACGAGTGCAAGTTCGTGCGCGAGGTCGATAAGGACCTTCCCAATGCCGAGCGCATTTGGGAGCTGCCCGATCCCAGCGTAAATATCATCAAAGCGAGTATCTTTTGCGACGACGGTGCCGTTATGGACAGTGCGTACGTGCTGCAGCGCGAACTCGGTCAGCTCTTTACTTTTGCGCCTTCGGGCAACGCGTGGATCGATGCCATGCAGCCCGGTGTGTCGAAGGCCTCGGGTATTGCACAGCTCGCGGAGCATTATGGCATTGGGCGCGACGAGGTTATGGCGTTTGGCGACTCGATGAACGATTACGAGATCATTCGCTTTGTCGGCACGGGCTGCGCGATGGAAAACGCGCGTCCTGCACTCAAGGCCGTTGCCGATCGCGTGGTGGGGCGCAACCGCGACCACGCCGTCCAGCAGGAACTTCGCCGTGTTCTGGAGAGCCTCGCCTAATCCGGCAGTTAGGGACGTTCCTTTTCTGCCGGCAGCCGGGGACAGTCCTTGCGGCGTCCCGCGAAGAGTGTCCCCAACGACCAGTCATTTAAGAACGTCCCCAATGACTGGCCAATGACTAGGCGAGGGCGGCCATGATGGTGCGGGCGACGCCGTCGTGGTCGTTGTCGTATTCGGTGATGGCGTCGGCGGCCTCGCGATCCTCGGGCTCGGCGTTGATCATGGCCATGCCATGGCCCGCTGCCTGCAGCATGGGGATGTCGTTGATGTTGTCGCCGAACGCCCAGGCGTCGGCGAGACGCTCGCCCAGGTGCTCGCATAGCCACGTGAGGGCCGTTCCCTTGGTGGCGCCCTCGCCCATGACCTCGATATTCATGGCGTACGAACGCGTGACCTCAATGCCTCCGAGCGTGTCGAGCTCCGCCGCGATGGCGTCGCGATCGGCCGGGTCGTGCCAGTACATGGCGATGCGTTCGAGCGTCTCGACCTCGTCGATCTTGCTGTCGATATCCATGTCGATCGGTGTTCGTGTGCGCTTGAGCGAAGCTGCGATGTGGGGGTCGCCGCCGCAGAACTCATCCAGGCGCGTGTAGAGCGAGCGGGGGAGGAAGCACCGCCCGTCCGCGAAGATATCGAAGGTCACATCGTGACCGGCGGCAATGCTATGGACGCGGTGGGCGATGGCGCGGTCGAGCGGTCGGCTCAAAATGCGCGTAGCACGTGAGGTATCGGTGGGCGTACCGTCGTCGAGCTGCCAGACGCTGGCGCCGTTGGCGCAGACCGCGTAGTGTACGGCGGGGTGGGCGAGGATGGGCTCAAAGATGCCCGACAGCGGGCGCCCCGTGCAAGGCACAAACTCAATACCGCGGCGCGCGAGCTCGTCGAGCATTGCCCAGGTGGCGTCGCTCATCTGCTTATCGCTCGTCAGCAGCGTTCCATCCATATCGGAAAACACAATCATTTGTTGCGATCCTTTCTACTGGCATAAAAAGCGTGGCCGAGGGCGGTGATGCCCTGGCCACGCTTGGGTTCTATAACGGTCCGCGTCCTAGCGATCGGCGAGCGGCTTGTACTCCAGCGGCTCGATAACCGGGCGATACGCGGGACGGATGATGCGATGCGCGCAGAAGAGCTCTTCCATGCGGTGCGCCGACCAGCCGGCCATGCGGGCGACGGCGAACAGCGGCGTAAAGAGTGTCTCGGGCACGCCGAGCATCTTGTAGATAAAGCCCGTGTACAGGTCGATGTTGGCGCAGATGGGCTTGGTCATGCCGTGATCGCGCATCACTTGCGGGGCCAGGCGCTCGATGCGCTCGATGAGCGCGAACTCCTCGCCCAAGTCCTTCTTGGCGGCAAGCGTGCGCGCGTAACGGCGGCACACCTCGGCGCGCGGGTCGCTCAGCGTGTAGACGGCATGGCCCATACCGTAGATGAGGCCCGTGCCGTCGAAGGCCTGCTTGTCGAGGATCTTGCCCAGATAGGTTGCGACCTCGTCCTCGTCCTCCCAATTGGAAACATGCGCACGGATGTCCTCGTGCATGGACACGACCTTGGCGTTGGCGCCGCCGTGGCGCGGGCCCTTGAGCGAGCCGATGGCCGCGGCGTAGGCGGAATACGGGTCGGTGGCCGAGGAGGACAGCACGCGGCAGGCAAACGTGGAGTTGTTGCCGCCGCCGTGCTCGGCATGCAGCATGAGCATCACGTCGAGCAGCATGGCTTCGTCGCGGGTGAATGCCATGCCGCCGCGGAGCACCTGCAGGATGGTCTCGGCAGTGGAGAGGCCGGGTGTGGGGTGCGGTACATGGACCTCGGAGCCGCGACGCTTGGCGACCGAGGCCATATGCGCGAAGGCGGCGATGCGGGGGAGACGGGCGAGCATGGAGATGGCGACGTCGATTTCGTGCTCGGGTGTAATGGCGTCAGGCTCGGCGTCGAAGGCGTAGAGCAGCAGCACGGCGCGCTGAAGCACATTCATGATGCTCGACGACACCGTGGTCATGGGGAACTCGCGGACGTATTCGTCGCTCAGGTGCCTAAAAGCGCCCAGACGTTCGCAAAAACCGTCAAGCTCTTCCTTGGTGGGCAGGGAGCCCGTGATGAGCAGATAGGCGATCTCTTCGTAGCCATAGCGATCCTCGGCCTGGGCATTGTTGACCAGATCCTCGATGCTATAGCCGCGCAGCGTGAGCTTGCCCTGGTCGGGCACGACCTTGCCGTCGACCTTGTTGTAGCCATGCACGTCCGAGATGCGGGTAAGGCCCGCGACCACGCCCGAGCCGTCGGCATTGCGCAGGCCGCGCTTGACGTTGTGCTCTACGAACAGGCCCTCGTCGTACGGGTCGGTCGGCAGGCCGTGGTAGAGGTTTTCGCTTTCGGGCGAAATCTGACGGCTCGCCTCGTAATCCAGAACCAGGCGGCTCAGGTGATCGTCGAAGCGGTAGTAGATTTTCTTGGCGTCGTAGGCCATGCGCGCTCCTCTCCGGTCCGCTTTGGGGTCGCGCGCTTGGACGATATGACGTCAAGCTGCCCCGAGCGGCTTGTTCGCTACAGGCGGTACATAAAGTTAAAGACGTCCTCGCGCTGGATGGACACGTTGACGCCCGAAAGCTCGCCAGCCTCGGCTAGCGCCTTCTGCAGCTCGGCGAAGTCGAGCTTGGACTCGGCGGTGTCGGCCAGCATGGTCATGGTGAAGATGTCCTCGATAATGGACTGCGTAATGTCGCGGATGTCGACGTTGGCCTCGCCCAGGACGCGGGTGACGCCGGCGACGATGCCGGGGCGGTTCTTGCCAAGGACGGTGATGACGATACGGGAGGACGAGATCTCGGCCATGGGAAACCCTTTCGCGTGATTGCGGCGCGCGCGGGGCGCTCCGCTACGGTACAGTGTTCATCATTGTACCTGTCTGGCGCAAAAAAGGCGCGCTCGCTGCGGCGTTACATGCCTGCAACATGAGCGTAAGGGGGAAGGCCGTACGGGGAAGAGCCGTCTGGCGCGTGTCCGGCTCGTGTTGGGTTGATTTCCGATCTCAGCCGAACACATTGAGCGGACAGGCCGTTCCCGCAGTCAGCCGAACGCCTCCGACGGCTGATTCCGAACTGGAAGCGGAGGGCATCCCCGCCCTTCGGTAGGGGATACCGCTCCGCGGCGCATGCCGCGGGCGGCGCCCCTATCGGACCACCGTGACCTCAGTTGGGATGGGCCCAGCACTGCCGCGTACTCGGTGAGCTAGAGCCAACTGTTCGTCTTCACGTCGCGTATGGCGATATTTCGGTCGTCCGGCTCGGTGATGCCGTAGCCGAACGCCTGGAGCGTCTCGATGGACTCCTGGATCCTCTGTTGGAACATGGGACCCGGATCGACCCTCGGCCCGAGGTGCCCGCGCCAAAGGCACGGCGTGGCGCGCAGCATGTTATAGATTTTGGAGATGGGCTCGATGTCGGCGTAGACGTTGAGCGTCGCCATGGCGTCCTTGTGGCCGAGGATCGATTGGAGCGCCTTGATATCGCCGCCTTGGCGGATCCACTGCGTTGCGAACGTGTGGCGAAGGCCGTGGAACGTGATCAGCTCGTCGTTGGTGCCCATGAGGCCGTTGGTCTCCGAGAACGTCTTGAACGCCCTGCGGATATAGCTTGTCGTCGCGAAGGTCGCGCCCGGCTCCGGCAGGATGTAGCAGTCCCCGATCTCGACCGCCCCGGTAAGGCCGCGCAAGCGCAGCTTTCCGCAGTCGATCTCGTGGGTCTCCTTCAGGAAGGGGAGTAGGCCGACCGGGTCGATGGGGATACCCCTGGCGTCATGGGTCTTGGTGTCCTTGATGAACGAACCCATTCCCTTCGCGTACGCCACCGAGTGTCTGATCGAGATCAGGCCCGTCTCGAAATCCACATCGCACCACCGAAGGCCGCAGACCTCGCCGATTCGCATCCCCGTGTGCAGGGCGAGTACGACCGCCCTCTAATCCTCGGCGGACCAATCGAGTCCGAACTCCTTTCGGGCATCCTCTTCGCTCATGACTTCGAGAAGGTCTCCGGGTTGGCAACGAAGGGCGAGGCATAGCTGCTCGAGTGTGTTGAAGCGAATGCCGCGAATATGCCCTTTTTTAATACGGGACAGGTTCACGGGCGTGGTTCCAATCCTTTCGGCAAGTTCGTTCGAGGAAATCTTTCGCTCGGCCATGATCTTGTCGAGGCGAACAATTACGGGCATGGCGTTTCCTTACGCAATCTCGTCGGAGTCGAGGTACAGCTCTCGGGCGTACAAGAAGAGCTGGGAAAGCATGAACAGGACGATGCCGAGAACCAGAGAGGTCTAATCGAATGATGAAGCGATCTCTTGGGCGCCGACGGCCCCCTCGCCGCCAAACATCGAAACGGAGGTTTTGAGTGAGCCGGCGTAGAGGCTGGTGGCAGCTTGAACAACGAAGAGAATGCCGAGCACCTTCAAGCATGTCGCAGACCCTTTCTTGAAGGGGTCTCCGCTCTTGATCGTCCACACGAGAACGGCGCTGAGGATGGTCGTAGCGATACCGATGACGGCAGGGACCAATGTCGAGATCGCAAGGGCTGGATACGCGGGGGAGTCTGCAATTACAGGGTTGTCGAGCACTTCGATTGCTGGCTTTAAGGAGAACGCTACTTGTGCGATGGCGGTGGCGCAAAGGGTCGCAGAGGCTATCGCACATGCGATGCGGAAGGAATGAAGCCGGGGAGTGCGATTGTCGGAACTCATAATAACCTCCGAAGAATTTAAAAAACTCAGGTTACTTTTTAACAGTTTATGTTAAATTGACTTTGCCGGCAAGTAATAAGGGCCGAGCATTTTGTTCGGCCCCTCTGTTCCGACTGGATGAGGTTAAGGTTGGCGATGAATATGCTCAAAATCTCGAAGGCGATCTTTAGGTCGCTTCTCTCCTCCAGGTCGCTCTGTGTTGTCGTTGTTGCGTTGATGGTTCTTTGTGCTCTGCCCGTCTTCAGGAGCGCGGCTGGCATCGACGGACGGGTCGAATACCTCGAGTCGGGAATAACCCGTGTTGAGCAGGAATTGTCAGCATCCTATGCGGATGCGCTTGTGAATGCGGGGGAGGACGGTGTCTATACCTCTTCATCAAGCATGCCCGCGCTTCTGTACCCTCTTGCCGCGGGACGTCTTATCTTGGCACCGCTCTCTCCCCTACTTCCGTTTCTGCAGATATCGGATGGAGAGTACACCTATTATGACGGATCGAAGGAGTACTTGCTATGGGTCGCAACGGCCGTTGCCGTCTCGTTCCTTGCCGCGCGTCTTAACAAACGTGAAAAAGCTCATCATCCAGGCACCGATGGGCGAGCTGGGTAGACTTGTTGCATCGAGCGTATGGGCGAGTGTTTTTGCAATGCTTGCCGTCCTCGCCATCAATCTTCCAGGGATAATCGCCGCGCTTGTGAAGAATGGCCCGGGCTCGCCGTTCTATCCGATAGGCTACATTCAATATGCGACTCCGGTTATCAAACCGGCTTGGCTGGTGTTCGCGCAGACGGCCATCTTGCAATTCTTGGTGGCAGCGTTCATCTCGCTTGTCGTTCACCTTGCCGTGAAGATTGCCAATAACCCTACGCTTGGAATCGTGTTCGTATGTGCCCTGATGGGGGTGACGATGGTTCCCGGGTATTACGGAAGATCCATCGCTTTACGTGAGTTCGCCCTGTTGAATCCCCTTACGTATGCGAACACTGAGTTGACCGTCGGCGCCTATAGCCCGTACCCGACAACGCAGATAGTGAATCTGCCTGGACTTTGCTTCGAGCGTGGCGCGATTGCCCTCGTATGCGCAATCGGGATCGAGGTGCTGGCAATTAGCCTGCTTTGCGTTGCTGGAAAGAGCGGCTGCGCGTGCCCGATATCCCCGATTTGTCTTGAGAGAGGTTCCTTCACTGCATCGAGAACGGCAACTCGTTCGAGCGCTTGTGCCTTCGCCGTTGCATACGTAAGAACGATGGGGAAACTGCTCCTGCGTTCTCCTACCCTCGCCGTATGCGCGATTGCAATGTCGACGACGATGCTGGCCCCGGCTCTGGTCGAGATGTTTCCTGACGCTGATAACGTTTCCGCTGTTCGGTATAGGGATGGGGAGCTCCGTTCAATAGATCGGTATCTAGAGCAGAACGCTGCGAATATGGACGTCGAGGGCAAAGCGGCCCTGGAAGACATGCGGGATGCTCTTTCGGGTTTCGTGTACGCGCCTATGCCTGCGGAGGGGTTTCGAAGCCTTGCGACGTACGAGCGCGCTCGAGGTGAGCTGGGCGCGGCAGATGCGACTCTCCTGCAATCGATCGGAATCGAGCCGGAGACTCCTTCTCGTGCGGAGGCGCGCGCCCTTCTGCTTGAGTCGATCGCGAGCTTGCCGGACCCCAAGGTTTACGAGTTAAGTACGAAGATGCCCCCATTAATCCTCCTTTCGTATCTCCAGGCAGCGCTTCCCTCCTTATTTTTGCTGTTGCCCGTGGTTGTCGCATCGCTCGCGTGTACCCACCTGCAGTGTCGTTCCCTTCTGGTTCTCCAGATCCCCGCAACAGCGCATGTGCGTTTTCTGACGGCTGTTGCGCTGGCTCTCCTGCTTGGCTTGGTGCTGCTTTTGGTGTCGATGGTTCCCGCTGTCGTTGTGTCCGTGATTAAGAACGGCGCGGGTGGATCGGAGTATCCCGTCGCTCTCATTCGGGCGGGAGCTTCGACAACGTCCATGGTGGGGGAGGCGGTGTTGTGCAGTATTCCGTTGCTGGTCATGGCATACGGCGTGATTTCCGTCGTCGCTGCGTTGACAGCAGCGATTAGCCGCAACCCCGTTGTCACCGGAATGGTTTGCGCGGTTCTCTTGGTGTTGGGTTCGTTGAGCGCTCATGTTGAAAGCGTGGGCATGGGCGTCGCGCTGCTGGCTCCATTCGCCTCGTTTGATCCCGCTTCCCAGGTGGGGACGATTGGGTTCCTTGGGCGAGGGACGAACGCGATGCCTTTTGGAGAGGTCGTCGGCGCATCGGGCGCTCTGCTGGTGGTCTTGGGCGCCGTATCTCCGTTGATGGTGCGCCTGAGTGTTCCAAAGATCGAAAGGGGATGATCTCGATGATTGACCTTCAAACGCTGACGATCTCTTATGGAAAGAAGGTGCTCGTAGATTCGGTGAACGCTGAGTTTGCCCCGGGTACGGTCTACGGTCTCGTCGCTCCGAACGGGCATGGAAAGACGACGTTGCTGCGTGCGATGGCAGGTTTGCCGGGTCCTCGCGTGGACGGGAGCATCGTTCTGGATGAGGTGCAGGGTACGGGTGCGAGAGAGGTCCGTTCTATGATCTTCTATGCACCTGGTGAGGGGACGCTGCTGTATCCCGGATTGCGTGCGGAAGATCACCTCAAGATGGTTTGCGATATGTGGCCGCATGCTCGCGATATCGAAGAGATAGTGGAACAAACGCAGATAGGCGAGTTCGCGAAGATGAGGATCCGCACTCTGAGCCAGGGCATGAAGCAGCAGCTTACCCTGGCGATTGCGTATGCGACGGGCGCGCGGTACCTTCTATTAGATGAGCCCATGAACGCGCTCGACCCCAGCAGGGTGGACTTGCATTCCGAGATTCTCAGGAAGCTGGCCGATTCTGGTACGTGCATCATCATGTCATCCCACATCTTGGATTCGGTCGATAGGCTGTGCGATGAGATTCTGTTTTTGAAGGATGGGAGGCTCATTAGAAGCATTCCGCAAGATGATGCTGCGCCGAAGTCTCCTGGATCCCATTTCGCAAAGCCTGCCGGACGCGCCGAGGGTGCGCTAAGCACGTATCGGCGACTCTACGAAAAGGGCGGGTAGAAATGCAAGTTAAAAATCTATGTGGCCAATGTGATACCGTTGAACCCGCATATCGATACCGCTCAGCCATTCGTCTCGCCCCCGTCGCACGCATCTTCATTCGGTCTGTCATTATTAATCTAACGATGCTTTGAGAAATGTAGGTGCTTCCAAATGTACTGTCGACTTCTTCTCAAACTAATCCTAAGAGACAAGG
>OIWP01002557.1_pt1 | contig 18043 bp, 18 predicted proteins | sample 1587661 | NCBI WGS metagenome assembly OIWP01 (sample SAMEA3888899, study PRJEB22519) | human gut metagenome | biome: human gut; feature: human-associated habitat; material: faeces | place: Denmark | collected 2010 | reverse complement strand
ATTCCTAAAACAGCAATCATTTCACTTTCAATTCCTGATACTGCTTCTTGCATGACTTTTCCTCTAAAGCGTGCAAGATCAATAACTTGTTTCCTTTCAACAACACCTGCACAATATAATGCTGAATATTCCCCTAAAGAAAGACCAGCTGTATAGTCAGGAACAATCCCTTGTTCCTTTAATAAATCTGTAATGATTGTTGCAACCATCACCATACATGGTTGGGTATATGGTGTATAAGATAGTTTTTCAAGTGGTCCATTAAAACATAATTCCTTTAAATCTTCATTTTGATCAAAGATTTCACGAGGATAAAATGATTTTCCCATTCCCACAACTTGACTTCCTTGACCAGCATAAATAATTCCTAATTTCATTTGTCATCCTCCATTAATTCACGAATCACTTCATCAACATGCATCAAATGATCTTGCCTATAACCATGAGCTCCTGTAAAAATAAGACCATCTTCTAAATTTCCTTTAACAGCTTCTATTAAAGCTCTTGAAATACAATAAGGTGTATTTTTAACATCACAAGGAATTAAACATTGATAACATTTTTTAACAGGTATTTTTTCTTTCTTGGTTTTTTTAACAAAGCTATTTTGCATTGCTCTTCCTGGCATTCCAACAGGAGAAGAAACAAAACCAATATCTTCCTTTATAGCTTTTAAGAAGGCTTCTTTATATTTGATAGAAGCATCACATTCATACGTTGTAATAAAACGTGTTGCTACTTGAATACCATCGACACCTAGATCAAAGAAATGCTTAACATCACTTCTTTGACTGATTCCTCCTGCTACAAAAATAGGAATGTTCAATTTATTATTTTCTACAATTTCTTCAACATCTTTAAAAATTTCTTCTAAACTTTGGCATGTTTGATTTTCTAAGTCTTCTTTTTTAAATCCTAAATGTCCTCCTGCTTGACTTCCTTCAATAACAATAAAATCTGGTGTACGTTGATATTTTTTGAGCCAATGTTTTATGATTACCTTACAGGCTTTACCACTTGAAACAATTGGAGCAATTAAAACATCATGATCTTTTACCAATTCTGGTAAACGTAAAGGAAGTCCAGCTCCTGAAATAATGGCATCAACTTTACTCTCTAATGCTGCATTGATCAATTCCTCATAATCTTTTAAAGCAACCATCGCATTGATAGCTACTAAACCTTTTCCTTGAGAAAGCTTTTGTGCTTTTAAAATTTCTTTTTTTAAAGCACGAATATTTGCTTGACGATGATTACTTTCAAAATCATCTTCCTTGTATCCTGGATGCGCTGTAGAAATAACTCCCATCGCCCCACACTTAGCAACATGTCCTGCCAAATTTCCTAGAGAAACACCAACACCCATTCCTCCTTGAATTAAAGGGACAGTTAGGCTTTTTTGATTGATTTCTAACATTTTAAATCTCCAAATTTGAATAAGTTTCTTGTAACTCACTCATCATTTCTTCTAAAATTTGTTTAACGGGTTTAATTTCATGAATCATTCCTGCAACTTGTCCTGCCATCAAAGAACCTTCATCAACATTTCCCTCAAAAACAGCTTTTTTTAATGAACCTAAAGTATATTTTTCAAGTTCCATCATATCTGCTCCTGCTTTTTCTTTTTGAATATAAGCTTTTGCCATTTTATTTTTTAAGATTCTTACTGGTGTTCCATTAATTCTTCCTGTAACAGTTGTCGAAGTATCTTTCGCTTTTAAAATCGCTTGTTTATAATTTTCATGAATTGGACATTCTTTACTTGCGAGTAAAACTGTTCCAATTTGTACACCACAAGCACCTAAAGCATAAGCCGCTAACATTTGCTTGCCACTGGCAATTCCTCCTGCAGCAATAACAGGAATAGAAACATTACTTACAACTTGAGGAACAAGCGCCATAGTCGTTGCCTCACCAATATGTCCCCCTGCTTCACAACCCTCAACAATTAAACCATCCACGCCTGCACGTTCTAATCTTTTAGCAAGAGCCACACTAGGAACAACAGGTAAAACTTTAATTCCTGCTTCTTTCCACATTTTTATATATACACCTGGATTTCCAGCACCAGTTGTCACAACTGGGACATGTTCATCAATAACGATTTGTGCCATTTCTTTGGCATCTGGATTGAGTAACATAATATTGACACCAAAAGGTTGATTTGTTAATTTTTTACATGCTTGAATTTCTGCTTTTAACATTTCAGCATTCATTCCTCCAGCTCCAATCAAACCCAAACCTCCTGCATTAGAAACACTCGCAGCAAAGGCACCGGTAGCAATATTGGCCATTCCTCCTTGAATAATAGGATATTTAATATTTAATAACTCATTTAATTTCATTTTGTTCTCCTTACCATTCCATTAAAATTGCACCCCAAGTAAGTCCTCCACCAAAGCCAACGAGAATGATTTTCATTCCTTTTTGAAGTAACCCTTGTTCATTCATCTTCGCTAAAGCTAACGGAATACTCGCTGCTGAGGTGTTTCCATATTCTTGTAAGTTCATATAAAACTTTTCACTTGAACATTGATATTTTTTATAAACATGTTTAATAATTCTTTCATTTGCTTGATGACAAATTACATAATCAATATCATTTAATGTCATCTTTGCTTGGTTTAAGACATGATCAATACTTAAAGGAATTGCTTTAATAGCAAATTTAAAAACATCTTGACCTTTCATTTTTAAATAATCATTTCTTTTAGAAAATAGTACTTCTTCATTTCCATCACTATCTAAATAACTATAAAAAAGCTTTTGACTTTTTTTAATCAACGTAGCGGCTGCACCATCTCCAAATAAAATACACGTATTACGATCTTGATAATCTACAATAGAGCTTAATTGTTCACTTCCAATAACAAGTCCATATTGATTTTCTTCTAACAAGCTTTGAGCAACTTTTAAAGCATAAACATAACCACTACAAGCAACATTAATATCAAAACACATCATTGATTGATGATTTAAACCTAAAGCTTTTTGTACAAGACAGGCATTACTTGGCGTATTATTTTCTGGTGTCATCGTAGCTACAATAATTAAAGCAAGTTGACTTAAATCTTGATTTTGAGTTGCTTTTTTAGCAGCTTCAATAGCTAGAAAAGCACTTGATTTATCTGAAAGATGTCTTTTTAAAATACCCGTTCGTGAAACAATCCACTCATTAGATGTTTCTACCATTTGTTCAAGTTGTTGATTATCTAAAGTCTTTTCAATTTTGGCATAACCTGTAGAAACAATTTCAATTCCATTCATCTTTTTCTCCTTTAAAATACTTGTCCTATCTTTCTATATTTTTCATAACGTTTATTAATCAATTGAGATGTTGATAACTTTTGTAATTCTTTAAGATTTGTATTTAAATATTCTTTTATTTGTCGATAAACTTCATAACTTTCAACAGTAGCCCCTTTTAAATCTTCATCTATGATATGATCAATAATATGACGCTCATAAAGATCCTTAGCTGTTAATTTCATTAAGCTTGCAGCCTCTGCAACACGCTTTCCTTCTTGATCTTTCCATAAAATAGAAGCAAATCCTTCAGGAGATAAAATCGAATAAACACTATTTTCTAACATGACTAAGCGATCACTCACACTTAAAGCCAAAGCTCCTCCAGAACCTCCCTCACCAATAACAATAGTAATAATAGGAACTTTTAAAAGAGACATTTCTAAAAGATTTCGAGCAATTGCTTCTCCAATTCCATGCATTTCTGCTTCCATTCCTGGATAAGCTCCTGGAGTATCGACAAAAGCAATAATAGGACGTTTAAATTTTTCTGCCTGTTTCATTAAGCGCATTGCCTTTCGATAGCCTTCTGGTGAAGACATTCCAAAATTACATTTTAAATTATCTTCTAAAGTTTTTCCTTTTAAATGACCGATAATTGTTACAGGTTGTTGATTAAATAACCCAATGCCTCCAATAATTGAACCATCATCTTTTGCTAAACGATCTCCATGTAATTCAATAAAATCATCAAAGAGATGATTGATATAATCTTTAATATTTGGTCGTGTACTTTTTCTAGCAAGATAAACATGATCATAAGGTGAAAGATGTTGATAATATTTTTCTTGTTTTTTGATTTGACTTTCGATTTCTTTTTTTCTTTCTTGATTGCAATCAAGAAGTTCTTTTTGTAACTTTTCAATTTCTTTTTCTACTTGACTTAAAGACATCTTTATGCCCCCTTACCATGCATTTTTAAAATTCTAATAAGTGTTGAACGCATTTCTTGACGTTTCACAATTAAATCAACAAATCCTTGTTCTTCCATAAATTCCGTTGTTTGAAAGTTTTCCGGTAATTTTTGTTTAAGCGTACTTTCAATGACACGTCTTCCTGCAAATCCAATCAATGCTTGAGGTTCACCAATAATAATATCTCCTAAGCTTGCAAATGAAGCTGTTACTCCTCCTGTTGTTGGATGGGTAATATAGGAAATATAAAGTAAACCTGCTTGATGATGTCTAGCAAGAGCTGCGGAGGTTTTTGTCATTTGCATTAAAGAATAAATTCCTTCTTGCATTCTAGCGCCTCCTGAAGCTGTAAAAATAATGAGTGGATACTTTCTTTTGGTTGCATGTTCAATAGCTTTCGTGATTTTATCACCTACAATAGAAGACATACTCCCCATTAAAAAACGTGAATCCATCACACAAGTAATCACCTTTGTCCCATTTATTTTTCCACTTGCTACAACAACAGCTTCATTTAAACCTGTTTTTTGTTGTAGAAATTCTAATTTTTCATCGTATCCGGGAAATTCTAAAGGATTTACTCTTTGTGTACTTTTATAGAGTTCTTTATATTTTCCTTGATCATAAATCATTTCTAATCTTTCATAAGCAGTGATCTTTAAATGATTTCCACAATGAGGACAAACTGACATATTTTTTTTAAGTTTACTTGTAAGAATCAATTCTTTACACTTTGGACATTTTGTATAAAGTCCTTCAGGAACTTCTTTTCTTTCATTTTCTCTTTTTTTTCTTAATGACTTAAATAAATGAAGTTTTTCTTTTCTTTCCTTAAATAACTGTTCCATCATCTTTCATTCACCAACTCATCTAAATGTTTTTCAATAAAACTTGTATCAAAATTTCCTTTGACATAATCACTTTCATGTAAAATCAAATACTGTAATTCTTGATTCGTATCAATACCATCAATCACTAATTCACTTAAGACCCTACGCATTTTACGAATTGCTTCAATACGATTTCTTCCATGAACGATTACCTTAGCAATCATTGAATCATAATGAGAAGACACTTGATAACCTTGATATAAAGTTGTATCAATACGTACCCCAAAACCTCCTGGAATATGTAAACTACTAACAATCCCTGGTGAAGGTCTAAAACCTTCTTGAGGATTTTCAGCATTGATTCGACATTCAAGGGCATGTCCCTTTAATTCAATATCACTTTGTTTATAATTCAATTTTAAATGTGCAGCTATTCTAATTTGTTCACGAACCAAATCAACCCCCGTTACCATCTCTGTTACTGGATGCTCAACTTGAATACGCGTATTCATCTCAATAAAATAATATTTTCCATCCGGTGCTAAAACAAATTCAATCGTTCCTGCATTAACATACCCTACTTTTTTAGCTGCTTTGATAGCATCATTTCCCATCTTTTCTCGAAGCTCTTGACTTAAAGCTTTACTTGGAGATTCTTCCATCATCTTTTGGTTTCTTCTTTGAATTGAACAATCTCTTTCTCCTAAATGAATAACATTACCAAAATGATCAGCTAAAATTTGAAATTCAATATGTTTAGGATTTAAAATCAATTTTTCCATATACATATCATCATCACCAAAACAAGCCTTTGCCTCTGCTTTAGCTGTTAAATAAGCATTTTCAAAATCTTCTTCCTTAAAACATTTTCTCATACCTCTTCCACCACCACCGGCAGAAGCTTTAATTAAAACCGGATAACCAATCTTTCTAGCAATTTCTTTTCCTTGACTGACAGATTCAATACTGCCATCACTTCCAGGAACAACTGGAACTCCTGCTTCGATCATCATTTGTCGAGCAACGCTTTTATTCCCCATTTGATCAATCACATCACCACTTGGACCAATAAAAGTCATACCACATTTTTCAACAAGTCTGGCAAACGTCGAATTTTCAGATAAATAACCAAATCCAGGATGAATTGCATCACACCCTGATAAAGTAGCTACTGATAAAATATTTTCCATATTTAAATAACTCTCACTACTTTTAGCAGGTCCAATACAGTAAGCTTCATCTGCTAATTGAACATGTAAAGAAGTGGCATCTGCTGAAGAATAAACAGCAACGGCTTCAATTCCCATTTCTTTACAACAACGAATAATTCTAACGGCTATTTCACCGCGATTAGCAATCAATATCTTTTTAAACATTTTCTTCAATAACCATTAAAGCTTGATCATATTCTACAAGCGCTTCATTTTCTACAAGAATTGATGTAACCGTTCCATCACATGGTGCCTTAATTTCATTCATCACCTTCATTGCTTCAATAATACAAACAATATCTCCTTTTTTAACTGTCTTTCCAACAGTAACATACGGATCACTTTCAGGTGAACTTGCACCATAGAAAACACCTACAATTGGTGATTTTACAGGCGTACCTGTAGGCTCTTTAGTGTTTACTTCTGCAACCATTTTATTTTCTTTTTCTAATGGTTTTACATATTCAACTTTTTCACTTTCTTTTTCTAATTCTATTTTTAAATCATCTATTTCTACTTTCATTTTAGTGACATTTGATTGATCAAACTCACTCATAATTTGTTTAATAAAATCTAATTTCATAGCATTCTCCTTTATTTGAAGTTCAAAGTATATAGTAAAATAATAAGCTTTGAAATTCAAAGCTTATTATAAAATATATAGTCGCCTCAGCGACACCTCTTTACTATTTGTTTGCTTCAATATAATCTACGATATCTTTAACAGTTTTCATGTTAGAAGCAACTTCATCTGGAATTTCTACTTCAAATTCTTCTTCAATTTGCATAATTAATTCAACAGCATCTAAAGAATCAGCTTCTAAATCATCTTTTAAATTTGCTTCCATTGTAACTTGACTTTCATCACAACTTAATGAATCAACAATGATCTCTTTTACTTTTTCAAAATCCATTTTACTTTCCTCCTTGAATACGATTTGTATTATACACGAAGAACATAAAATGTAAATACTTTGAAATTCAAATTTATTTATTTTTTTAATTTTATTTGATTTCATCAGTGTTTTTTATTCAAAAAAAAAAAGAAGAACATCCATATATTCTTCTTTATTCTTTAGAAAAAACCCACTTCATTTGTACATTATAACTTAATAAAAATAATAATAAATCACCTACAGGTTTAGCAAGCTTTTCAGACATAATACCTAATGTAGAAAAAACATAAACAAAAAGTGTAGACAAAATTGTAATAATAACTGTTAGAATCAAAAAACGAATAGCTGTCTGTCTATTGTTTGTTTTTCCTTTAAAAACATATTTTTTATTAACTACATAATTAACAATTGTAGAAATAACCCTAGCGATAAGACTTGCTAGAGCAATACGCCAAAAATCACTTGTCATCCATATTTTTAAAACATCTAATAAAATCCACGCTAATAAAACATCTATTATAGAACTAATAATAGAGGAAGATACAAAGCGAATAAGATGTAAGAAGATAACATAAATAATTTGAGAAGTTTTATTTTTTGGATGAAAAGCTTCTTGTGATAATTTTTTGACCTTGATTTCTTCTATATCATGTTGATTTTGTACTTGATCTATTAAAGCTTGTACTTCATAACAGTTTTCATCAACTTCTAGCATTTCATCTAAATAAGATGTTGAAAAGCCAAACAATTCACTGTCGACATTGATAAATTTTTGATTATAAATAAGTGAAAATAATTGAGATAGAATCTTTTTCCCTTGATGATGCACAAAATAGAATTTAGATGCATCCTCAGTAATTGATTGACTCATTTGATCAATTAAATTTAAATCATATTCATTTTCTAAAATAAGAATTCCTTTTTTATCCTTTAAGTGTTCTTTTACATACTGATATCCCTTTTTTAAAGCATAGCCTTTTCCTTTAAAATGTGGATAATTAATGATTTTACAATCATAGACCATCCTTTCAAAAACAGCGTGATAATTTTCATCAGAGCCATCATTAATTACAACAACATCATAATTTTTTTCTTTTAACTTTTTAACATAGTTTATAATCCTCTCCCTAGGATTATAAACTGGTATTAAAATAACCATTTTACTAAACATATTCATCCCTCATCATATCTATGATACATGAATGTGTTTTAAAGTACAAACCTATGAGAAAAAATTATTCTTAATTTTTCTTAATAATTAATTTATGAGTTTCTAGTTATTTACTATTTTTTATGCTAAACTACTTTTGTTTAAAAGGGAGAGAGTTTATGAATTTTAAAAAGAATTATAAAGGAATGTTATTATGTTTGATTATTGCCATTCCTTGTTGGTTTTTAGGAAAGAAGTTTCCTATTGTAGGTGGTCCTGTCTTTGGGATTATTCTAGGTATGATTATCACACTTTTTATCAAAGATAAAAAAGACTTACAATCAGGAATTACTTTTACCTCAAAGAAGATTTTACAATATGCGGTTATCTTGTTAGGATTTGGAATGAACCTATCTGTTGTATTACAAACAGGTAAACAATCATTACCTATCATTCTAGCAACGATTTCTACATCACTTATTGTTTCTTATGTATTACATAAAGCAATGAAGATACCAAGTAAGATATCCACACTTATTGGTGTAGGATCTTCGATTTGTGGTGGTTCAGCCATTGCAGCAACAGCACCCGTGATTGAAGCGAGCGATGAAGAAGTAGCTCAAAGTATTTCTGTTATCTTTTTATTTAATATGATTGCTGCATTATTGTTTCCTACTCTTGGAACAGTTCTTGGTTTTTCTACAAAGAGTGGTGAAGCATTTGGTATTTTTGCTGGAACAGCCATTAATGATACATCTTCAGTTACTGCTGCAGCTTCTACATGGGATTCAATGTACCATCTACAAAGTGCTACTTTAGATAAAGCTGTTACTGTAAAACTTACAAGAACACTGGCTATTATTCCTATTACTTTAGTTTTATCTTTTTTTAAGTTAAGAAAGAATAAAGATGGTCAAAAGGTTAATTTAAAGAAAGTTTTTCCTTTCTTTATTATTTATTTTGTTTTAGCTTCACTTATTACAACAATATCCATTCATATGGGTGTATCTGCTAATTTCTTTACACCATTTAAAGAATTAAGTAAATTTTTTATTGTTCTAGCAATGGTGGCTATAGGACTGAATACAAATGTTATTCAATTAATTAAAAAAGGTGGAAAACCTATATTATTAGGATTTATTTGTTGGATCAGTATTACCTGTATGAGTTTATTTATGCAACATATATTAGGAATTTGGTAAAAGCTCTTAGGAGCTTTTTTTGTTAAGAATATGTTAAGTCTATATACATTACCTTAAGAAAGTGTTAATCTACTTACGGATTGTGAGGGATTATATATGAAACTAACAAATATTTTTTCTATGTTAGGTGGTTTAGCGCTTTTCCTTTATGGAATGAATATGATGTCTAATGGATTAGAGCTGGCTGCTGGAAATAAAATGAAAACGATTCTTGAAAAATTAACATCGAATCGTATTTTAGGAGTTTTAGTTGGTGCTTTAGTAACTGCTATTATTCAATCTTCATCAGCAACTACAGTAATGGTTGTAGGTTTTGTTAACTCTGGATTGATGTCTTTAACAAGTGCTGTTTGGGTAATTATGGGAGCTAATATTGGAACAACCATTACTGGTCAATTGATTGCAATTGATATTACAGCAATTGCACCTTTAATTGCTTTTATTGGTGTAGCAATGATTGTTTTCTTTAAAAGTAAAAAATTAGATGCTTTTGGAAGTGTCATTGGTGGTTTAGGTATTTTATTTATAGGAATGGAAACTATGTCTAACGCTATGGTTCCGCTTCGTACTATGCCAGAGTTTGTAGGATTAATTTCTAAATTCCAAAATCCATTTATTGGTATTTTAGTAGGAGCGTTATTTACTGCACTTATTCAAAGTTCTTCTGCTTCTGTAGGTATTTTACAAGCTTTAGCTAAAAGTGGCGTTATGACTTTATCATCATCTATTTATGTTTTATTTGGTCAAAATATTGGAACTTGTATTACTTCTGTTTTAGCTTCTATTGGGACAAGTAAAAATGCTAAAAGAACAACTATTATTCATTTAACTTTTAATATTATTGGAACTGTTATATTTGTAAGTATTAGTATGTTATTTCCTTTTGCTCATTTGGTTGAAAGTATAACACCAAATAATGTTGCTGCTCAAATAGCTAATGTACATACAATATTTAATGTTGCTACAACATTATTATTACTTCCAATTGGAACAAAATTAGTTGATCTTGCTAAGATGATTTTACCTGATGATCCAGAAGATCATCAACATATGTCACTTAAATATTTAGATTTTAGTATTTTTAATAATGATTATCATATTGGAACAAGTGCTATTGCGAATACTCAATTATTTAATGAAACTCAACATATGTTAAATGTAGCTAATCATAATGTTAAACGTGCATTTGAATTATTAGATCATTTTGATCAAGAAAAATATGAACGTTTATTAAAGGATGAAGAATATATTAATTATTTGAATCAACAAATTATTGATTTTACTACAGAAGTTATTTCAAATGAGTTTCCTACAGAAGGTTCTCAAACAATTGTATTATTTTTAAAACTCTCATCTGATTTAGAAAGAATCGGTGATCATGCTATTAATATTGCTTCAAGAGCACAAAAATTAGCTGAGGATGATACGCATTTTTCTCAAGATGCTTTAAAAGAAATAAGTATTATGGAAAGTTTATGTAATAATATCTTAGATGAACTGATTATTTTAGATTATGATGAGTTTAAAAATATCGTTGATAAAGTTGATGTTATGGAAGATAATATTGATAAAACTCAACATCAATTCACTGTTAATCAATTAATTCGTTTAAAAGAAAAGAAATGTTCGACTGAAAATAGTATTATTTATACTAAGATTTTAACTGATTTTGAAAGAATTGGTGATCATGGTTTAAATATTGCTGAAAGCTTATATCATATTCGTAAAATCATGAAACAAATGAAAATGATTAAACCAGAAATAGAAGAATAAAGAAAAAAGATTTCTTATATTATATGCATAATATTTGAAATCTTTTTTTATAAATGACATGGAAATGTAATAATTAAAATAAATGAATCCATTAAATCTTGAATGAAGCATTGTCCTTGATGTATTTCTATAATCTTATTAACACTTTTTAATCCAATCTTATTACTTTCAACTTCATGATTTATTTCTTTCTTTTCATTTTCAAAAACTATTTTTAAATTTCCTTTTTCAATACTTATTTGTAAATAAATGGGTTGCTCTTTTCTTGCATATTTTTGGATATTAGAACATATATTATCCATCATTCTTTTCATCATTGATAAATCTAATTGTAATTGTACTGATGAAATTGTTATCTCTTTTTCAATCTTAAACCCTTCTAATTCTAAATACTCTAAATGTTCTTCAATATATTGAATAAAAGATTCACTACTTATCGTTTCTAAACTTGGAATTAAATCATCATTATAAACCAAAGAATATTCAAATGTCTTATTAGATAAATCTTTAATTTGTTCAGTCTTTTCAATACAACTATTTAAATAATGATCCATTTGTTTTTCATCTTTATAACAATGTAAACATAAAATATCTAAATAGCCTCTTAAAGCGGTTAAAGGTGTTCGCAAATCATGTGATAAACAAGTAATCATTTCTTGATGAGCTTCTTTTATCCTTGCTTCATTTTGATAATTAGAAGCTAATGTTATTCTTAAAGTATCCATCTCTTGAGCTAAAATAGCTAACTCATCATGACTCATAATCGTCATAGCATGACTCAAATCCCCTTGTGACATATTTAATACTTCTTGTTTTAAAATATTAATATATTTAACTTTTCTTTTAATAAAAATAAAAGTTGGTAAAAAGAAAATAAGTAAACTAACAAACAAAGCAACATAAAAATAGTATTTTACATACTTTAATAAATGCATAGAACTAACATAAACAATCCCTTCACCATCTTTAAATTTCACTGATCCACTTATCAATCTATTAAAAGAATACTGTTCAAAATCATTTTGTAAACTATATAACGGTGTAATTCCTACAGGTTCATCCAATACTTTACCAAAATCTCCTCCTAGAAAATTATCTTCTGAATCATCATAAATATAAACATTGGTATAAATATCATGTTTTTCTAATAATTTTTTTAATGCTTTTTTATCTTCTTTATTTTTAGAATAAAGATTGATTTCTTGTGCTTCTTGTTCAAATCTTTTAAAAAATTTATCCTTATTAAAGGGTTTTTCTATAGAATCAATATAATCATAAAATTCTATCACATTTTCTCGAAAAGCTGCATAACACAAAACAGCAAGCATAGCTGAAGAAAGAAGTAGTAAAACAATTTTCATTGATAAATTCAAGTTCTTTTTAATCAATATAATACCCCTTTCCCCAGACAGTTTTTATAATTCGAGGATTTTGAGGATCTTCTTCAATCTTCTTTCTTAAATTACGTATATGTACCATAATTGTATTATTAGCCCCATAATAATAGTTTTCATGCCAAATAGTTTCAAACAACTGACTTGCTGAAATAACTTGTTTACGATTTAAAATCAAATATCTCATACTCTATATCTGTTAAAGATAACTTATTTTTATTTAAATAGACTTCTTTATGTTCTTGATCAATTTCTAAATCATTTAATCTAATAATTGCTTTTGCTTCCTCTTTTTTACCTTGATATACATGATATCTTCTAAGTAAAGCTTTTACCCTTACATTTAATTCATTATAAGAAAAAGGCTTAGTTAAATAATCATCTCCTCCACTAGAAAACCCTAATGTCTTATCACTTTCTTGCCCTTTAGCTGTTAAAAATAAAATAGGAGCATTTGTCTTTTCTCTCATTAATAAACAAACCTGATACCCATTCATCTCTGGCATCATTACATCTAAAATAATTAAATCAATAGAATCATCTAATAATTCCAAAGCCTCTTTTCCATTTTTAGCTTCTATAATTTGATACCCTTCGTTTGTAAGTAAAACGTGTATCACTTCTCTAATATCATCATGATCATCTACTACCATTATCTTTTCATTCATAAACTTCTCCAATCCTTAGCCTTTACCCAATTTTCATATTTCATCATATGATTTAAATGTCTCATTACTTTCTTTTGTGATGTATAATCATTGATTAATTTCATTTTAGCATCATATTGATTTATTTTCTTTAAATTTTCAGGTACATGATTTTTTTTATAATACTTACCAAAATAATATAAATTTTGTTGAGAACACTTTATACTGACTATCTGTGAAGTTAAACGGTGATGTATATGTCCATACTCTCCTAAAGGATTATGACTTACAACACATTTCCACTTCTTTTTATGACTCAAATAAGCAACATCCTTTTCTATACTTCCTTTTACATGCACCCATGAATCTCTTTTACCATTTGTCTTATCAGGATAATCAAAGATTAAACCTTGATTATGTGTTTCTTTCATTATTTTCATAAATTCTTTTCTTCTCGTTGGATTATTTCCATTTGTTAAACAAACAACTAAATAGTGTCCTTTTAATAAATGATCACCACCCCATATCGTTTCATCATCAGGATGAGCAACAATCATTAACTTTTGACAATCATTTAAATCGATTTGATCTATTTCATTTTGATGTCTACAAGATTCATGATCTATAAAAAAACATCCTAAAACAACTAATATACAAATTAATATTCTCTTCATTTCTATCACCTCTTATACCTTATCACTTCTTTCTTAATAACAATTCATAAGAATTCTTAAGACTTTCTAAAAAGAATAACCACAATTTATAAAGTTGTTTAGGAATTCTTTAGAATTAATTAAGGCGATTATTAAGAATTCATTGATACAATTCTTTTTGAGGTAAAAAAAGATGAAAAGAAAAGATTATTTATATATATTCCTTTTAATAATGATTCCCTTGTTATTTTTATTTATTATCACAAGTCAAAACTTATTATTTGGAAATAAAGTTGATTGGTTTAATCAACATATTACAATTGCTGATGCATTAAGACATGCGATAAGAGAAGAAGGAACTATTTTTCCTACTTATCTTTCTCATTTAATGTCAGGAGTTAATATTTATTATTTTTCTTATTATGGTTCTTTAAGATTTGATGTTTTATTAGGAGCACTATTTATCAATGTAAAGATGATTGATCTTTTTATTGGTTATCAAGTATTTCTTTTAATTCTAACAAATTTAACTTGTTATTTTTTCCTAAAAAGACATTTAAAAAGAAATGATTTATGTTTTTTATTAAGTTTATTTGTTTTATTATCTTCTATCTTTTTTCAATTTCACAAACAAGTCATGTTTGTGAATTATATGCCTTTTTTATTTTTGATGTTAAGAAGTATTGATCATTATTTTATTAATCATCATTTTACAGGCATTATTATTTGGGGAAGTTGTATTGTTTTACATAGTTATTTTTATTGTATTGCTTGTTTTATTGTTTGTTTTATTTATTTCGTTATGCAATGTGCCAATCATAAAGAATATAAGAAACCTTTATTTCATTTATTAATAGCTTATGTAGGTATTGTATTACTAACTGCTATTTATACAATTCCTACTTTATATGTTATTGCTGGTGGTAGTAAAAGTGTAAGTTCAACACATCTATTAGATTTATTAATGCCTACCTTTTCTTTAAAAGGTTTACTTTATAACAACTATGGTTGTGGATTTACATATCTTATTTGGATTTTAATTGTATGTGGTCTATATAAAAAGAAAACACGTTTACTATCATTAATTATTATAATTTCTATGTTTTGTCCTTTAATTAGTTTTATAATGAATGGTTTTTTATATGCTAGAAGTAAAATACTCATTGTATTTATACCTCTCATTATTTTACAAGCAGGTTTAGTTTTAGAAGATTTCACTTTTAGAATCAATTATTCTATGCTTATTTTAATTATTTTACCATTATTTTTTATCACTCAACCTTATCTTGTATGTATTGATTTATTCGTCAGCTTAACCATTCTTTATTTTTATAAGCACCATCAACAAATAGTTTTTATCTATTTATTGATTCCTTTACTTGTTGTTTATTTTAATAATCCAACAACAAGTTTTATATCAACAAAACAATATCAAAACTATTCAAATAAAGAAGCAGAAACACTCATTCAAAGAAATAAAATCAATACTTTAGTTAATTTAAACCAAAGCAAACAAAATATGAATCAAACATATCAAAATCAAATAACACGTATTTCTGGTTATACATCAACAAACCATAAATTATATAATTCATATTTATATGATACATTGAAATTGCCTATTTCAATTAATAATCGTGTTGCCCAAATAGATCAAAATCATCTCTTTTATTTAAAACTGATGTCTGTTGATTCTATTGTTTCTAAAAAGAAAATTGAAGGATATCAAAAAGTTGATGAAATAAATGGTTTAAAGCTTTATCAAAGTCAAGATGTTAAACCTATCGCTTATGCGACAAATCAACTTTATAGTCAAAACCAATTTCAAAAACTGAAATACCCTTATACTTTAGATACACTATATCATCAAGCAATTGTAAAAGATGGAAATAATGATTATCAAAGTCAATTTATTAAAGAAGATATGGGTTTAAAAAAAGAATATCAAATTAAAAATAATAAAAAAACACATATTAATTATCAACTAAATAGAAAAACAAATAATGAAATCATTGTAATTGAAGGAGATGTTATTAATCATCTACCTTTACAAAGTGTTTCTATTACTATTAATGGTATAAAAAATAAATTATCAAAAAGTACTTCACCTTATTATAATCAAAATACACATTTTACTTATTTATTAACAGCTCAACAATTATCTATTTCATTATCTAAAGGACACTATGACTTAAAGAATATTCAAACTTATTCTTTAAATAAAAATGCTCTTAAAAATATAAAAGTTGATCCTCTATCTATAAATAAAGGAAAAGATATTTTAAATGGAACAATAAATGTAAGTAATGATGGTTATTTTATTACACGTATTCCTTATGATCGTGGATATCAAATTTTAGTTGATCATCAAGAAGTTAAAAGTGAAGTTGTTAACGAAGCTTTTTTAGGATGTAAAATCAAAAAAGGAAAACATCAAATTCAAATTAAGTTTACTCCTTATGGTTATAGATTAGGTTTTATTTTATCTTATTTTGGATTTATGGTTGTTTTTATACATTATTTAATTGAAAGGAAAATAAAAGATGAAAGAAAATACTAAAGAGATTATTAGTTATGTTTTTGTAGGTATTATGACTACACTTGTTAATTATATTGTTTATTTTGTTTTATTGATGATCCATTGTCATTGGTTAGTCGCTAATAGTATCTCCTGGTTTTTTGCTGTTATATTTGCTTATTATGCGAATAAAAAATATGTATTTGAAAGTCAAAATGATATCAAAAAAGAATTGAGTTCTTTTGTTTTGTTAAGATTTTTAACTTTAATAGTTGAAAATGGTTGTTTATATATTTTTATTACTTTAATGCATATACAACCCATGTTTTCTAAGTTATTAGTAAGTTTTGTAACTATTTTATCAAATTATGTTTTATGTAAGTTTAAAATTTTTAAAAAAGAAGGTGTTTATAATGGATAAAATAAGTGTCATTGTTCCATGTTTTAACGAAGAAGAAGTTTTACCCCTTTTCTATAAAGAAGTTGTACATACTTTAGAGAAAATTCAAAATATTGATTATGAAATTCTTTTTATTAATGATGGTAGTCAAGATCATAGTGAAGATATACTCAAACTATTAGCACATAAAAATAAACATTGTTTCTATTATTCATTTTCACGTAATTTTGGAAAAGAAGCCGCTATGTATGCTGGTTTAGAAAATGCGAGTGGTGATTATGTAGTCATCATGGATGCAGATCTACAACATCCACCTTATTTATTAGAATCTATGTATCAAGCATTAAAATATGAAGACTATGATTGTTGTGCTGGTAAAAGAATTGATCGTATTGGTGAAAATAAATTAAGAAATTTTTTATCACATAGTTTTTATAAAGTGATTCAATATCTTACGAAAATGGATATGGATGATGGAGCAGGTGATTTTAGAATGATGACAAGACAAATGGTAGATGCGATTTTAGAATTAAAAGAATATAATCGTTATATGAAAGGCATGTTTTCTTTTGTTGGTTTTAATACTAAATGGTTAGAATTTCATAATGTAGAACGTCCTGCAGGTAAGACAAAATGGAGTTTTAAAAGTTTATTTTCTTATGCATTTAAAGGTATCTTTTCTTTTTCTTCTACACCCATTACAATGGCTGGAGTTATTGGCGGAATATTGATATCAATAGCATGTTTTATATCTTTATACTCTATTTTTATTCATCATCTATCCTACTTAACAAGTTTAGTTTTATTTTTAAGTGGTATCCAACTTGTTTTTGTAGCTATTTTAGGCCAATATTGTTCCTCTTGTTATTTTGAATCTAAACAACGACCTATTTATATTATTAAAAACACAAATAAAAAAATGTAGTCTTTTAAAAAGGATAGCTAAACTGCTATCCTTTTATGTTAAGCTTGAAAATATTTTTTAATTTCTTTTCTTTCTTCATCTGTTAATTTTAAAATATCCATTGCCTTTTCTAATGAACATTGAAGCTCATGCATTACATTTTGTAAATGTTCTATATTCTTTGCTTGTTTTGCTTCTCTTTCAATCATTTCTCCTAAGTTACACATCTTTTCTACCTCCTTATC
>OIWP01002552.1_pt1 | contig 18084 bp, 18 predicted proteins | sample 1587661 | NCBI WGS metagenome assembly OIWP01 (sample SAMEA3888899, study PRJEB22519) | human gut metagenome | biome: human gut; feature: human-associated habitat; material: faeces | place: Denmark | collected 2010 | reverse complement strand
TGAGAGGCCGTCAGGGCCCACGCGTCATATTTTCAAGTATGGTCCATCTCGTATTTATTGCTACGATCGGCCGGATTCGCTGTTAATGCCGGTGGGTGCCCGGCGCACGTACAGGTCATTGCTGAAGTGGGAGCGGAAGTTGCCCTGTGCCACGCCGTTGGATGGGATCGCGCGTGATCTGGGTGCTTTCTGGCTGTTGGACCAGTGGTTCACGGTCGGTCTGCATGGGTGGGCCGAATCGATGATTAGTTCCAGTCTGTCGGATCGTAATCGTACGTTCTGCCAGTCCGTGTTCCGTGCGTCCGATGCCGCGAACCCCAAGTATGTGCCGTTATTGAAGGAGCATCGCGATATGCTGTTCGACCGGGTGCGCGGTGGTGTGGCGGGGTTGGATTCGGCCGCGATGGATTATGTCGGACTTCGCGCGGCCTGTTGCCGTGCGGGGCTTGCGGATTGGCTGTTCGGCCCGGATCGGGGGATATTGCTCAATGATGTTCCGGGCACTGGCGCGTGGAACACGGACTCGTTCCCGCCTGATGGCTGGCGCGAGCAGCTGGGCTGGACGCCGCCGGTTTAGTATGCCGCACGCCATCTGTACAGCCTGTACGGCATCGTTGGGGGCCTCGTCATGTCCGGTCCGGTATCTGGTTTGCCGGGCCTGGGCATCTGCTGCTCGTCCTTGTTCCCTTTCTTGACAATGACAGAGGCTTTTGTTGAACAGACTGTGGTAGTATGCTTAGTTTCTCGTAGGGGGTTCTTTTTTATTGAAGCTCCTCGGCGTAATTGACCAATGACGGCGTGAGCCGGGAAGAGTTAAGGAGATGGGCCATGGCAGAACATATTTCCGCTGAAGCTGGCGCGCTTGCGAAGGGCCAGCAGGCCGTTGCGGAAGCGAGGCAGGGCATCCAGCAGGAGATCACCAGGGTTCGTGGCGAGATCGAGCAGATGGGATCGTACTGGTCCGGCGATGCGGCGACCGCTTTCACCCGCATGGTGAATGCTTGGGATGAGAAGACTTCCAGCATCAACAACCAGCTGAACCAGCTGGAGCAGTCCCTGCGGTCCACGGAGCAGGAGCAGGAGCGTTACGAGCAGGAGACCCAGCAGTCCACCTCGAAGATCGCCAGCATGCTGAGCTGATTGGTTCGAGAAACAAGTATCAGGCAGATAAGGAAAGCAAGGAAATATTATGGCTATTGGTTCTTTTGCCGTGAATCCGGCTCAGGTGCAGGCCCTGTCCGAGAGCATTCGTAATGGCGCTAACGGCATTCAGCAGAAGCTGGATGATCTGGACGCCAAGGTCAGCCAGCTGAAGCAGAACTGGGATGGTTCCGCGCAGCAGGCGTATGCTCAGGCAAATGAGATCGTAACTCAGGCAACAGCACAGGCACAGGAGATTCTTGATAACGCAACAATGGATGCAAATACAATCCGTGTTGGTGCGATCCAGTATACAGATGATCTTCTTGCAAATGCAGAAAGCATTATCGGACATACTTTGGACAGTTATACAACAAAGTATGACGGATTGATCAATTCTTTACAGGAGTGCTACGATACAGTTCGCTCTAACCGTTCAGAACTTGAAGTTCCATCCGATGACGGATATTATGATGAGAATGGACAGGGAGACTTGAGGTAGTCATTACATTGTATTATAAAAATTTCAGATAGAGAAATGTCAAAAGACTGACTGCCAGTGCGGCGGTCAGTTTTTGTATTATATAAGAAGAAAGTTTAAGTCCTGTACCGGCAATCATGGATTGTGTCTGGGCAACGGAACACCATCCACCAAAAGAGGTAAGTGCGAGAAGCAACGGATAAAGAACCTGGGGGTGGGAAAGACTTTGAGACAGGAGAAGAATTCCGTTTGTCATCTCAAGAGAAGATTTCAGGAGAAGAAAACCAGGTGAACGAATCGGCAGAAGTTCCAATAATGCAAGAAGTACAGAAAAGATCATCAGGTAACCTCCGACTTTTACAAGCGTTTCTGAACTGTTCAGGATACAGGATTCTAACACGGAAAAATTCGTTTTGTGCGTCAGAGGTTTTGAAAAAATGGAATTCTCCTGTGTGAAAACTTCGGACATTTCCGGGAAAATCCAATCTTTATTTTTGATGAAATGTCTTAGAATCCGTTGAAGAAAGCTTAAGAGGATCATAGTTCCGAAAAGAAGCAGTAAAGCGGGAATGCAGAAAGCTTTCTGATGAATTGTATTTAAAACAAGAAAAGTAATAATGAAAGATGGACTTGCATTATTACAGAAGGACAGCAGATAAGAGGCTTCTTCAAGAGAAATTTTTCCTTGAAGAAGAAGGTCGGCAATGATTTTTGCGCCCATTGGATAACCGCATAAAAAGCCGGACAGAACGGCGAAACTTCCATAGAAGGAAGTTCCAAAGAGCAGATGGAAAGGACGGAAAAGCAGACGTGAGACAACAGCAGCACCATCTGTTTTCAACAAAAGTCCTGTGACAATAAGATAAGGAAAAAGGGTCGGTATCAGAATCTGATACCAGAGAAGCAGGCCATCACAAGCTCCCTGGAATACAGTTTCAGGAAAGAGTAGCATCGTAAAAAACAGTGAAAGCAGTATGAGAGCCAGAAGCATAGGAAACCTCCTTTTACAAAATTATTCTATGAAAAGAAAAAAGAAACTATACCAGAGCTATGGAAATATGATATAGTTAAATGTAAAGTATTTTGATCTTGATATTGCAAAGGAGCAAACAATAAATATGAATTTACCAAAAGTATTTGAAGAGAAAATGAAGGATCTTCTTGGTTCTGAATATGAAGCATATACGGCATGTTATGATGAACCGCGTCACTATGGTCTGCGCGTGAACACAGCGAAGATTTCTGTGGAAGATTTCCTGAAGATCGCACCTTGGCCGTTAGAGCCGGTTCCGTGGATCCATAATGGATTCTATTATGACGGAGATAATATCCAGCCGTCGAAACATCCATATTATTTCGCAGGACTTTATTATCTGCAGGAGCCAAGTGCCATGACACCGGCAGATCGTCTTCCGGTAGAGCCGGGAGACCGTGTGCTTGATGTTTGTGCAGCACCTGGAGGCAAGGCCACAGAACTTGGGGCAAAGCTTGGAGGAACCGGTGTACTGGCTGCGAATGATCTGAGCAGTTCCAGAGCGAAGGGACTTTTGAAGAATCTTGAATTATTTGGAATCGGAAACGTGCTCATCTTAAGTGAAGAGCCTGGAAAGCTTGTTTCTTATTTCCCAGAGTATTTTGACAAGATTTTGATCGACGCACCTTGTTCCGGGGAAGGCATGTTCCGTAAAGAGAAAAAGATGGTGAAAGCATGGGAAGAACACGGACCGGAGTTTTTTTCAAAGATCCAGAGAAGCATTGTGACACAGGCAGCCCAGATGCTGCGCCCGGGTGGAATGCTGCTTTATTCCACCTGTACATTTTCACCGGAAGAGAATGAACAGACGATTGAATATCTGCTTCAGGAATACCCGGAATTTAAGATCTGTGAGATGGAAGGTTACGAAGGATTTGCAGATGGAATGCCGCAGGTGACAGAAAGCAAGAATCCGGAACTTGAAAAGACGGTTCGTATTTTCCCTCATCGTATGAAGGGAGAAGGACATTTCCTCGCACTTCTTCAAAAGGGTGAAAAACAGGAAGAAGGAAAGAGACTTCCGGAGAGTGGGAAGAACAAGAAGCTTCCGGAAGAATTGGAAGAATTTCTTGGTCATATTGATCGAAAATTCGATTCCTCTCGCATGGATCTGCGTGGAGAGAAAGTATATTATATGCCGGAAGGACTTCCGACACTTCGTGGAATCCGTTTCTTAAGAACAGGCCTACTGATGGGTGAACTGAAGAAGAATCGTTTTGAGCCGAGTCAGGCACTGGCGATGAATCTGAAAAAGGAAGAATATGATCAGGTGATCGATCTTCCATTAGAAGACGAACGCGTTATGAAATATCTGAAAGGCGAGACTTTGGATGTGGAGGATCTTGTGAAGCCGAAAGACAAGGGATGGTATCTGATCTGTGTGGATGGATATCCGCTTGGTTTTGGAAAGCTTGTGAATCAGATGCTTAAGAATAAGTACCTTCCGGGATGGCGGTGGAACTCATGAAACTGAGACTGGATAAATATCTGGCAGACATGGGAATCGGAACACGTACAGAAGTGAAGAAAGCAATCACAAAAGGACAGGTTCGAGTTAATGAAGAGACGGTAAAACGTCCGGAAATCAAGATTGACACAGAAAAAGATCATGTGTTTTACCAGGGACAGATGGTTGCTTATGCAGAATATGAATATTACATGTTAAATAAGCCAGCCGGGGTGGTTTCTGCAACGGAAGATAAAAACGACAGTACTGTATTAGATTTGATTGATGAAAAGCAGAGAAAGGATCTCTTTCCTGTTGGAAGATTAGATAAAGACACAGAGGGACTTTTACTGATCACAAATGATGGCGAACTTGCACATCAGCTTTTGTCACCGAAGAAGCATGTAGATAAAGTCTATTTCGCCAGAATCGATGGAAAAGTTACGGAAGAAGATGTGAGAAAATTTGCAGAAGGACTTGAAATCGGGGAAGAGAAACCGATACTTCCGGCTCATCTGGAAATTCTGAAAAGTGAAGAGATTTCCAAAATCCGACTGACGATCAGAGAGGGAAAGTTTCATCAGGTGAAACGAATGTTCCATGCAGTCGGAAAAGAGGTTATTTATCTGAAACGCCTGCAGATGGGAAGCCTTGTACTTGATCCGCGGCTTGCATTAGGAGAATATCGAGAATTAACAGGACAGGAACTGGAAGCATTGCGTGACTGTTCATTATTACGTTAAACAGGGAGAAAGCATGAAAGGAAATTTTTTACCAATTACCAGAGAAGAGATGAAAGAGAGAGGATGGGATCAGGTAGATTTTGTCTATGTATCAGGAGATGCCTATGTCGATCATCCATCTTTTGGTCACGCAATCATTACACGTCTTCTGGAATCCAGAGGATATCGTGTTGGGATCATTGCACAACCGGACTGGCGTAAGCCGGAGAGCGTGCAGGTGTTCGGAGAACCAAGACTTGGATTTCTTGTCTCTGCAGGAAATATGGATTCTATGGTAAATCATTATTCTGTATCCAAAAAGAGAAGAAAGACAGACGCCTATACACCGGGCGGCGAGATGGGAAAACGACCGGACTATGCCTGCGTAGTATATGGAAATCTGATTCGTCAGACTTATAAAAAGACACCGATCATTCTGGGCGGTATCGAAGCAAGTCTTCGAAGAATGGCACACTATGATTACTGGTCAGACAAGCTGAAACGTTCTGTACTGCTCGATTCGGGTGCAGATGTGATTTCTTATGGAATGGGCGAACATTCAATCGTAGAGCTTGCAGAAGCACTGGATGCCGGGATACCGGTTGAGGATATCACGTATATAGCCGGTACGGTTGTAAAAGCAAAATCATTAGACAGTATTTATGATGCGGAAATCCTTCCGTCCTTTGAAGACCTCAAAGCGGACAAGATGAATTATGCCCGCAGCTTTTACACACAGTATCTGAATACGGATGCATTTAACGGAAAACGTCTTGTAGAACCGTATTCTGAACATCTGTATGTAGTACAGAATCCACCGGCAGCACCACTGACACAGATGGAGATGGATGATGTTTACTCTCTTCCTTATCAGAGGACTTACCATCCGTCTTACGAGGCAAAAGGCGGAGTTCCTGCAATCAAGGAGATTAAATTCAGTCTGATCAGCAACAGAGGATGTTTTGGAGGATGTAGCTTTTGCGCATTGACGTTCCATCAGGGAAGAATTGTCCAGGTAAGAAGTCATGAATCTCTGATTGAAGAAGCAAAAGAAATTACAAAAGATAAGGACTTTAAAGGATATATTCATGATGTTGGCGGTCCGACAGCAAATTTCCGGCATCCATCCTGCAAAAAGCAGATGGAACATGGCGTTTGTAAAACGCGTCAGTGTCTGTTCCCGTCTCCGTGTAAGAATCTGGACGCAGACCACAGAGATTATGTCAGTCTGTTGAGAAAGTTGAGAGATATTCCAAAAGTTAAGAAGGTGTTTATCCGTTCAGGAATCCGCTTTGATTATCTGCTCGCAGATAAGAAACAGGAGTTTTTAAGAGAGTTGTGTGAATATCATGTCAGTGGACAGTTGAAGGTAGCACCGGAGCATGTGGCAGGGCCTGTCCTGTCTCTGATGGGAAAACCAGAGCACAAAGTCTATGAAGAGTTTACAAGACAGTTTTATAAGATGAATGAGAGAATCGGGAAAGAACAGTATCTGATTCCGTATCTGATGTCCTCCCACCCTGGTTCTACTCTGAAGGAAGCAGTAGAACTTGCAGAGTACTGTCGTGATCTTGGCTATATGCCGGAGCAGGTGCAGGATTTCTATCCGACACCATCAACTCTTTCCACCTGTATGTATTATACCGGGGTAGATCCGAGAACGATGCAGAAGGTTTATGTTCCGAAGAGTCCGCATGAGAAGGCAATGCAGAGAGCGTTGATCCAATATCGTAATCCGGAGCTGTATGATCTGGTGATTGAAGCACTTCATAAAGCAGGAAGATCTGATCTGATCGGATTCGGACCGAAATGTCTTGTGAGACCGAGACAGATGCGTGGTTCAGGAAATGATAAAAAAGCCGGCAGAAAGGAACCGAAAAAAGGATCAAAAGGTTCAAATGGTCAGAGAAGACAAAACAATTCTGAACACAGAGGCAGAGTTGAAGGGAAGAATAAGAAGAAATCTATCAGAAATGTTCATTCTAAGAAGAATAGAAAATAGGTACATTTAAGTATCTGACAGACAGGATTCAAGAAAGGAAGCAGGATGAAAATTGCAATCGTAACCGGAGCATCTTCGGGAATGGGAAGAGAATTTGTACGTCAGCTTGGATATTTTTATAAAAATCTGGATGAGATCTGGGTGATTGCCAGGCGCAAAGAGCGTCTGGAAGCGCTTGCGAAAGAAAGCAGAGTTCCTCTTCGGATTTTTGCAGGTGACCTTCAGAAGAAAAAGGTATATAAGGAATTGAGAGATGCACTTGAGAAAGAACAGCCGGATTTACGAATGCTTGTGAATTCAGCAGGATTTGGCAAGTCAGGAAGTGTAGAAGAGATTTTATCTGAAAAATTCCGGATCCAGACAGATATGGTGGATGTAAATTTCCGGGAAACCGCAGAATATCTTGAAGAAACTGACAATGGCGAAGGCAGACAGAGTGGTTCATCAGGCGTTGAAGGACTGCAGATCCGGGAAGTCAGTCTCCGTTTATGGAATCCCAATGAAATTAACTTACTTTGGAACAAAACTGCTGCCGCATGGATTTCTCGTGCGTATGCAACAAATATGAATTTAGAATAGGATGAAAAATGAAGAAAATACAAAAAGGAAAACCAGGTTATTTGAATTATAAAAGAAAAGTGGAGATTTTAAGAACGGTTATTTATTTTGTAATCGTTCTGGCAATTTTTGCTCTTGGTTACTGGCAGACACATACGAGGCTGAATCTTCTGACAGTTGTTGCTATCCTTGGATGTCTTCCGGCATCAAAGGCACTTGTAGGTGTGATCGCACGTTATCCATATCAATCAATTGAACTGTCACAGGCGAAGGAAATCGCAGGAAAATCAAAACATTTAACAGTTTGTTATGATCTTATAATTACAAGCAAAGAGCATATCATGCCAACAGACTGTATCGTAATTTCGGGACACAACATTTACGGATACACACATTATGAGAAAGTAAATACAGATGAACTTGGAAAGCATATCAAGACAATCCTTGCGCAGAATCAGTACACAGGTTTTACTGTTAAGATCTTAAATCAGTATACACCGTTTCTGGCCCGCGTGGAGGGACTTGAAAATATTGCTGTAGTAGAGCAGGAAGATACGAAAGCAAGAGAACAGGAAATCCGTAATCTTATTCTGAATATATCAATGTAAAGAGGAAAAGACGATGAGAGAGATCAGCATCCAGAAAAATGAGGCAGGACAGCGCATGGATAAATTCCTTGCAAAGTATCTCAATAAAGCGCCAAAAAGTTTTTTCTATAAGATGATGAGAAAAAAGAATATTACCCTGAATGGAAAAAAAGCAGTTGGAAATGAACAGCTGAAACAAGGGGATGTGATTAAGTTATTTCTTGCGGAAGAGACGATTGAGAATTTTATCGATCATTCACAGTTTTCGAAGAAAAAAGTGTCCTCTGCAAAAAAACAGACAGCGGGAAAGAAGGTACAGTTAGATATCTTATATGAAGATGAGGCTGCTGTATTTATCAATAAACCGGTCGGAATGCTCTCCCAGAAGGCATCCCCGACGGATACTTCTCTTGTGGAGTATTTTATTGATTATCTGTTGGAAAATGGGAAAATCACGGAAGAAGAACTGCATACATTTCATCCATCTGTCTGTAACCGTTTAGACAGAAATACAAGCGGAATCGTGGCAGCAGGAAAAACACTGCAGGCATTACAGGGATTAAGCGAGATGTTTCGTGACCGTACACTTAAGAAATATTATCTTTGCCTGGTAAAAGGGCAGGTAAAAGAGAATCAGAGGATTCATGGTTATCTCGTCAAGAATGAAAAGACAAATAAAGTTACGGTGAGTCAGAAAAAACCGGCTGAACAGACAAAAAATGGGAAAGAAGCATCAGCAATCGATACCGAATACAAGGTGCTTGCACAAAATAAGGAAACAACACTTCTTGAAGTGCATCTGATCACCGGTAAGACACACCAGATCCGTGCACATCTGGCATCCATTGGGCATCCGATCGCAGGGGATTACAAATACGGGAACCGGTCATTTAACGATGTTTTGAAAAAGAAATACGGACTTCGTTCCCAGCTTCTGCATGCTTACCGTCTGGAATTCCCGGAGAACTGCGAGGGAGATATCAAACAGCTTTCAGGAAAGATCATCAAAGCACCTGTCCCGGCCTTATTTGAACAAATCTGTAAAGCGCAGGGAGTGATGTGAGATGGCAACATGGAACTCGAGAGGACTTAGAGGTTCGACACTGGAGGAATTTATCAATCATTCGAATGAAAGATACAGTGAGATGGGACTTGCACTGATGCAGAAAATCCCGACACCGATCACTCCGGTACGTATGGATAAAGACCACAGACAGATCACACTTGCGTATTTCGACAAAGCAAGTACGGTAGACTATATCGGAGCAGTGCAGGGAATCCCGGTCTGTTTTGATGCGAAAGAGTGTAATGTAGATACCTTCCCACTTCAGAATGTACATGAGCATCAGATGGACTTTATGGAAAAGTTTGAACGGCAGGGCGGGATTGCTTTTTTTCTGATCTATTATACAGCAAGAAATGAGCTTTATTACATGCAGTATACGCAGATCCGTAAGTTCTGGGACCGCGCGCAGAGTGGGGGACGCAAGAGTGTCCGGCTGGAAGAATTAGATCCTGAATGGTTTTTTCAACTGAAAAATGGCTATTTTGTGCCGTATCTGGATTTAATTCAGAAAGATTTGGAAACGAGGGATTGACAGAATCCTACAAAGTCCGTATAATTACAAACAGGTTTTAACGTGGTAGCACACTAAAGTGAAAAACCAAGAAAAGACAGGAAGGTGAACGAGACATGGAGCAGAAGTTACATACCCCGGAAGGCGTTCGGGATATTTATAATAGAGAATGTGCCATTAAGCTGGCATTGCAGAAAAAGCTGAATACTGTATTGCATTTATATGGATATCAGGACATACAGACACCGACATTTGAATATTTTGATGTATTCCGCAAGGAAATCGGTTCGACATCGATTAGAGATCTTTATAAATTCTTTGATAGAGAGGGGAATATTCTGGCGTTGCGCCCGGATATTACACCGTCCATTGCAAGAGCAGTAGCAACACTGTTTGAGACAGAGAATTTTCCAATTCGTCTGTGTTATGCCGGAAATACATTTATCAATCATTCCAGTTATCGTGGACGCCTGAAAGAAAATACGCAGCTTGGTGCAGAGCTGATCGGTGTGGATTCTATCGAGGCAGATGCAGAAATGCTCGCAATGGTTGTGGACGGACTTAAGAAAACCGGACTAAAGGAATTCCAGGTAAGTATCGGACATGTTGATTTTATTCAGAGTCTTTTCGAGGCAACGAATCTGGAAGATGAACAAAAAGAAGAGATCCGTACATTGATTGCAAACAGAAACTTCTTTGGTGTGGAAGAGATTCTCGATCATTATGAGATTGCCGATCAGGTGAAAGAAGCGTTCCATCAGCTTCCGGAACTGACAGGTGGACCGGAGATCCTTGCAGATGCAGGACGCATTGCTCCGGGTGAAGCAGCAAGACTTGCGGTAGAACGTCTTCGCCAGATTTATGATCTGCTGAAGATTTACGGAGTAGAGGATCATGTAACTTTTGATCTGAGCATGAGCGGAAGTTATGGATATTATACAGGAATCATTTTCCGTGCCTATACTTATGGTACCGGAGATGCAGTTGTACGTGGAGGACGTTACGACCACCTTCTTGAGAAGTTTGGAAAGAAGACACCGTCGATCGGATTCGCAATCATTCTGGATGAACTTATGAGTGCACTGGATCGTCAGAAGATCAAAGTAGAGACAGGACACCGTAATCTGCTTGTTTATACGGATGCAACGGAACAGTGGGCAATTTCTCTTGCGAGGTCATTTCGTGCAAAAGGAAAAAATGTCGAGATGATGAAGAGAAACTCCTGGGATGAAAGAGAGACTTTTGAAGCGTATGGAAAGCGTTCTTCTGTTGCAAGTATGCTTTACTTAAGAGAGGACCGGAAGATTGAAGTGATCAATCTTCAGACAGGAGAAGAGAAGCTGGTCAATACAAAAAAGAAAACAAAGCAGCAATAAAGGAGCAGATCAATGAGATATTTAACATTTGCCCTTACAAAGGGAAGACTTGCAAAGAAGACACTGGAGATGCTGGAGCGTCTTGGAATTACATGCGAGGAAATGAAAGATAAGGATTCCAGAAAGCTGATTTTTGTAAATGAAGAACTGGGATTGAAATTCTTTCTCGCAAAAGGACCGGATGTGCCGACTTATGTAGAGTACGGAGCAGCAGATATTGGAGTCGTCGGAAAAGATACGATTATCGAAGAGGGACGTAAAGTCCATGAAGTCCTGGATCTTGGATTCGGAAAATGCAGGATGTGTGTGTGTGGATATGAAGAGGCAGCAGAAAAACTGAAACATCATGAACTGATCCGTGTGGCAACGAAATATCCGAATATCGCGAAAGATTATTTCTACAACAAGAAACATCAGACAGTAGAAATTGTGAAATTAAACGGTTCAATCGAACTTGCACCGATTGTTGGCTTATCTGAAGTCATCGTAGATATCGTAGAAACCGGTTCTACATTGAAAGAAAACGGACTGGTCGTACTTGAAGAAGTGTGCCCGCTGTCAGCGCGAATGATCGTCAATCCGGTCAGCATGCGAATGGAAAATGACAGAATCAAAGAGCTGATCACAAATTTAAGAAATCTTCTGAGGGAGGAATAGACAAATGCGTATAGAGAAACTGAATGAGAATACGAAGAAGAATCTTCTGGATGACCTTTTAAAGAGAAGCCCGAATAACTATGGGAAGTTTGAAGCAAGTGTTCAGGAAATATTGAATGCGGTGAAAGAAAAGGGAGACGAGGCTGTATTTGAATATACAGAGAAATTTGATGGAGTCAGACTGGACGCAGAGCATCTTCTTGTAACGGAAGAAGAGATCGCAGAAGCATATGAGCAGGTAGATGATGAACTGATCGCGATTATCAGAAAAGCACTGGTGAATATCAGAGACTATCACCAGAAACAGATGCAGTACAGCTGGTTTGACAGTAAACCGGACGGAACAATTCTTGGACAGAAAGTGACAGCACTCCAGAGAGTCGGTGTTTATGTTCCTGGCGGAAAAGCAGCTTACCCATCTTCTGTACTTATGAATATCATGCCGGCGAAGGTTGCAGGTGTAGATGAGATCATCATGGTAACACCTCCAGGAAAAGATGGAAAGGTAACTCCGACAACACTGGTTGCGGCAAAAGAGGCCGGTGCAGATAAAGTTTACAAGGTTGGTGGAGCTCAGGCAATTGCAGCACTTGCATATGGAACAGAGTCTATTCCGAAGGTAGATAAGATCGTAGGACCTGGAAATATCTACGTAGCTCTTGCTAAGAAAGCGGTTTATGGATTCGTAAGCATTGACTCAATCGCAGGACCAAGTGAGATCCTTGTTCTTGCTGATGAGACGGCAAATCCACGTTTCGTGGCAGCAGATCTTCTGTCTCAGGCAGAGCATGACGAGATGGCATCTGCAATTCTGGTTACAACAAGTATGGAACTTGCAGAGAAAGTATCTGCACAGACAGATGCATTTGTAAAAGAGCTTTCCAGAGGCGAGATCATTCAGAAATCCCTGGATAATTATGGACATATTCTCGTTGCAGAGACAATGGAGGACGCAATTGATGCAGCAAATTCTATTGCTTCCGAACATCTTGAGATCGTGACAGCAAATCCGTTTGAGGTGATGACAAAGATCCGTAATGCCGGAGCTATTTTCATCGGAGAATATTCCAGTGAGCCGCTCGGAGATTATTTTGCAGGACCGAACCATGTCCTTCCGACGAATGGAACAGCGAAATTCTTCTCACCGCTATCTGTAGATGATTTTATTAAAAAATCAAGCATTATTTCTTACTCAAGAAATGCACTTGAGAAGATCCACACAGATATTGAGAAATTTGCAGAGGCAGAACATCTGACAGCACATGCAAATTCAATCAAAGTAAGATTTGAAAAATAAGAGAAAAGGAGCTGTGAGTGTAATGCAGAACAGAATCGGAAGCTGCAAAAGAAAGACAAAAGAGACAGATATTGAACTGACAATCAATCTGGATGGACAGGGAAAGAATCAGATTGATACAGGAATTCCGTTTTTTGATCATATGCTGGATGGATTTGCAAGACATGGATTATTTGATTTAAATGTTAAGGTGCGTGGGGATCTTGAAGTGGATTCCCATCACACGATCGAAGATACAGGAATCGTACTGGGACAGGCAATCGCACAGGCGCTTGGAGATAAGGCCGGAATTAAGCGATACGGATATTTTGTACTGCCAATGGATGAGGTTCTTGCTCTTGGAGCAGTTGACCTTTCCGGCAGACCGTATCTGAACTTCCAGGCAGATTTTACAGTACCGGTGCTTGGAACAATGGATACAGAGATGGTGCGTGAATTTTTCTATGCAGTTTCCTATAGTGCTGCAATGAACCTGCACCTTAAGATCCTTGATGCAGGGAATAATCATCATATGGCAGAGGCTTTATTTAAAGCATTCGGAAAGGCTCTGGATATGGCGGTATCAGAAGAGCCAAGAATAAAAGAAGTATGGTCTACAAAGGGAAGCCTTTAACGGCGTGACAGAAGGAGTAAGAAGGAATTATGTATAAAAGACTGACCCCTTGTATTTTTATAGAAAGAGGGAAAGCGGTGCAGTGGTTCGATGACAGAACTGTGATCGCAGATGATGTGATGGAACTTGCACGCCACTACAATGAAAGAGGAGCGGATGAACTGATTATTTTCGATCTGTCAGACTCAGATGAAGAACATGATGAGACGATCAACCTCCTCAAACAGATCAACCGTGCAATCAGTATTCCAATGGTTGTCGGAGGAAACATCAGACGTGCAGAAGATGTGAAGAAGATTCTTTATGCCGGAGCGAAACGTGCAATGCTGAATTTCTCAAAAGCACTTTCCATTGAATTAATTGAGGAAGTATCCAAGCGTTTTGGAAAAGAGAGAATCGCTGTATCATTAAATGATTTCGATGCATTGTTTAAACAGCAGCATCTGATCGAAGCATATAGTACAGAGATGATATTTATGCATCGCCTGGATCTGAATTCTGTTGTAAATGTTACAGAAACGCAGTGTGTTGTTGTCACGGATACGATGGATGAAAACGAGATCCTTAATATTTTAAAGAGTGATGGTGTAAAAGGTGTATCAGGAAGATTCATCAGTCGTCTGGATATGGACTTTAACAAATTTAAAGAAGTTTGTGCAGAAAATGGAATTCAAATGACTTCCTTTGAAAGCCAGATGGATTTCGGTGAGTTTAAATTGAATTCAGACGGATTAATTCCAGTGATTGTTCAGGATTATAAGACAAATGAAGTCTTAATGATGGCATATATGAACGAGGAAGCATTTGAGCATACTGTGAAAACCGGGCGCATGACTTACTATAGCAGAAGCAGAAAATGCCAGTGGATCAAAGGTGAGACATCCGGGCATTTCCAGTATGTGAAATCTCTTGCAATCGACTGTGACAGAGATACGATGCTTGCAAAGGTAGAACAGATCGGAGCAGCATGCCATACGGGAAACCGCTCCTGTTTCTATACAACAATTGTTGGAAATGATTACGATGCCAAGAATCCGGTTCAGATTTTTGAATCCGTATATCAGACAATTGCGGATAGAAAAGAGAATCCAAAAGAAGGTTCCTATACGAACTATCTTTTTGAAAAAGGTCTGGATAAGATCCTGAAAAAGGTTGGAGAAGAGGCGACAGAAGTTGTGATCGCTGCAAAAAATCCAAATGTCGAGGAAGTGAAGTATGAATTATCTGATTTCCTTTATCATGCAATGGTTCTCATGGTAGAAAAAGGGATTACCTGGGAAGACATTACAGGAGAACTGGCTGACCGGTAGAAAACGCTGTATCAGATTTTCCTGGAAGAATAAAGTAGAAGAAACTTTCATAAACTAGAAAAAAAGAAGATGGAGAGGATCTTTCGTGCAGGAAAAAGAATCAGAAGTCCGTAGGCGTAGATTGTGGGAAGAAAATCGCAGACGACAGCGGAATACCGGTATGATAACACCGGCAATTCATCCAAGATATGGTCGTTTATATCGGGAATTATATCCGGATGGTCTGGAGCAAAGTGCAGGAAATGGAGCAGAAGATCTGGATAAGAAAGAAAATAGCAGAGGAAGTTTTACTACCAGATTGATCCTGTCCACTTTTCTGTTTCTTGTGTTTCTTTATGTCAGTCAGAACAGTGTAGAACTTCAAGGGATAAGCAGCCATGAGATTATAGAGAAGATTCAGGAAAACCATGATATTTTCTTGATAGACTAAAAGTGTAATCTTGACACGGAAACAGTAGGTTGATAAAATATTATTGACGTTTATTTTATAGTATATGAGAGGCGTTGATTGGATTCAGCGCCTTTTTCATTGCATGAGAAGGAGGAAATGAGAGATGATTAAAGTATGGATAGCCGGCTCAAACGGCCAGATCGGCCGAGCGCTGAACGACATTCTGGATCCATTAGAGATCGAAGTGCTGAATACGGATGTGGATGATCTGGATATTACAAACACAGAGGAAGTTCTTAACTTCGGTATTGTGAACCGTCCGGATGTGATTATCAACTGTTGCGGTGTTACAGACACTGATCTGTGCGAAAAAGAACCGGAACATGCTTACCGGGTAAATGCACTTGGAGCAAGAAACTTAAGTATCGTCGCAAGAAAGAATGGCGCAAAGATCGTCCAGCTTTCAACAGATGACGTATTTGACGGACAGAGCAAGAAACCATATACAGAATTTGATGATACGAATCCACTGACTGTTTATGGAGCATCCAAAAGAGCTGGTGAGAATTATGTGAAAGAATTCACACACAAGCATTTCATTATCCGCAGTAACTGGGTTTACGGAAAAGGTGGAAATAACTTTGTTAACCGTGTGCTCGAAATGGCAGAACAGGGAAAAACACTTTCTGTAGCAGGAGATCAGTTTGGTTCCCCGACAAGTGCCAAAGATCTCGCAAGAATGATCCTGTATCTGATCAGTACGAATGAATATGGTACTTATCATGTAACTTGCAGTGGAGTCTGCAATCGTTACGAATTTGCTCAGGAGATCTTGAGATTGTCAGGGAAAAACGTTGAATTAAAGGCAGTTCCGACAGAACAGTCAGACCTTTCTTCTGTCAGACCACCGTATGCGGTATTGGACAACTTCATTCTCCGTATTATTGATATGTATGATATGCCAGATTGGAAAGAGTCATTAGAAGAGTATATGAAAGAAAGAACGGAGAATTAGAATGAAAAATAAGAATGTGAAAGATGAAAAGAAAGAGAAGAAAATTGGTCTGACGACCAAGATTTTCATTGCTCTGCTTTTAGGTGCTGTTTTTGGAATTGTACTTTGTTATCTGATTCCAGACAGCAAGGTAAAAAATGATATTATTGTAGAAGGAATCCTCTATGTGATCGGACAGGGATTCATCCGTCTGATGAAGATGCTTGTTGTACCGCTTGTATTTTGTTCCCTTGTGTGCGGAAGTATGGCAATCGGAGATACGAAGAAGCTCGGAACAGTAGGTGTCAGAACATTGGTATTCTACCTTGCAACAACAGCTCTTGCTGTAACAGTTGCTTTATCAGTTGGTAATCTGATCAATCCGGGTATCGGACTTGATATGAGTGCAATCAAGACAAGTGCGTCCACAGTTGAGACAATGGAAGCAACTTCCCTGACAGATACAATCCTAAATATCATTCCGGACAACCCGATCAATTCCCTGGCAAGTGGAACAATGCTTCAGGTTATCGTATTTGCGCTGATCATTGGTGTTATCCTTGCGAAGATGGGTGAACGTGCAGAGACAGTTGCGAACTTCTTCAGCCAGTTCAATGACATTATGATGGAAATGACAATGATGATCATGAGCCTTGCACCAATCGGTGTATTCTGCCTGATTAGCCGTACTTTTGCTACAATCGGATTCAGTGCATTTGTTCCGCTGGCAAAATACATGATCGCAGTACTTTTGGCACTTGCAATCCAGTGTCTGGGAGTATATCAGATTCTGTTAAAGATTTTCACAGGACTGAACCCGATCCGCTTCATCAAGAAATTCTTCCCGGTTATGGCATTTGCATTCTCTACAGCGACATCAAATGCGACAATCCCGCTTTCTATTGAAACACTTTCTAAGAAAGTCGGAGTTTCCAAGAAGATTTCTTCCTTTACGATTCCGCTTGGAGCAACAATCAACATGGATGGTACTTCCATCATGCAGGGTGTTGCAGTTGTGTTCGCAGCACAGGCGTTTGGAATCCATTTGAGCATGGCAGACTATATTACAGTTATCGGAACAGCAACACTGGCATCTGTCGGAACAGCCGGAGTACCAAGTGTTGGTCTGGTTACACTGACAATGGTATTTAACTCTGTCGGACTTCCGGTTGAGGCAATCGGTCTGATCATGGGTATTGACCGTATCCTTGATATGACAAGAACAGCTGTTAATATCACAGGTGATGCCGTATGTACAACAATCGTTGCACATCAGAATAAAGCTTTGGATAAGAAAGTCTTTTATGAGACGGAGTAAAAGTGAATAGATAGTACATGTATTGTCTATGGTATAGAATGATATAAGTGAAACCCCTGGTTTACGTCTGGAATGATGTGAAACAGGGGTTTTACTTATATCATAACGAACTTCTATGTCCTATTTATGCGATACATAGTACAATACAATCATACAGATATTCAATATTTGAAAAAAGATTTGTAATATTTGCAAATGCAAATTACACAAGCAGTTTTCTTGTGATAAAATAGTTTCAGTACAATAGCAAAGATGACAAAGAAAAGTAAATTACTTTATGGAGGAAAATATAAAATAAAAGAGCAGATAGAAAAATATTATACGAAACATCCCGATGAATTTGGAAATGAAAGAGAAGCTTGCAGTAATCAATGAAAGGTATGGTGATTCGTCTAGCAATAAGGAGGATACCAGATGGTATTATCTCGCACTGATGCTCATGGATGGAGTCATTTATGCAAAACATTGGATAGACGATAGTGTGTGGGAAAAGAAGGTTGATATGATGAGAATACTTTTTTGTAACATAGCGTGGATGAAGGAGTATCGAGGAAATGAAGATGGAAAGGATACTCCGTTAA